>JACLAA010006656.1_pt1 | contig 46946 bp, 39 predicted proteins | sample 8027891 | NCBI WGS metagenome assembly JACLAA01 (sample SAMN15724900, study PRJNA655200) | protist metagenome | isolation source: fluorescence activated cell sorting (FACS) single amplified genomes of... | place: Spain: Blaines Bay Microbial Observatory, Mediterranean Sea | collected 2016-01-19 | reverse complement strand
TCGGGCGCGCCGCCTAGGCCTCCTCGGCCCCCGAGTTCTCCGCCGACGCCTCCCGCGAGAGCCGCTCCATGGCCTCCGCGTTCTCCTTTTCGCGTTTCGCCTTCTCCTCCGCTTCTTTCAAGCTCTTGAAGGATGGGTCGAGCCTGTGCGTAAATCAACCAGTGAGTCGGGTGCACTTGAGCTGGCGTCGCGTCGAGACGCGACGCGACATTTTGATTCATGCACTGGTGCGGGCTGCATCTTCAGGTCCTCCCCGCTCTGGATGGCCAGCTCCCGCAGGTACGCCGCGAGCTTGATGAGGTAATCATGCTTCGTGTAGGACCCGTACTCGTGGCTTTCGCTGCCCTTGGAAACTCTATAACCAGTAGGGGCGTAGGGCGACCAGCGCGGGATGCCGAAGCCGTAGTTCATTTTTTGTTGCGCGGACAGCTCGCCGGGCTTCGGGTTCACTGACGTAGCCTTCAGATTGTCGGGCACTCCCAGTACTTTCTGCGCCGTCTTCTGTTGAGGTGAGGCTGCTACCGGCGTACCGGGAGGCTTCTGCTTGCCGGTGTAGAGCGGGCTCCACTTGGGCACGCCGAACCCATAATCCTTCTTCTTCTTCTCGCTGATGGCGTCGGGGTCGCCGACCGCTTTAAAACCGACGCTCTTCCAGTAGGCTTCATCCGTGACTTTCCCGCCCTTCACGCGGATCTTGTAGTCCGCGATCAACGCGCGATCCGCGTCGGTCACTTCTGGCAAATCACGCACAAACGGATCCCTATAAGGCGACTTGCCCTCCAAGCCGGCAGCGTAGGGGTCATGCGGGGGAAACTGGTTCTCGTCCATCTCGATGGGCGCCGGGAAGGGGATGGGCTTTTGGCTCTTGCGGCCCGGCGTCGTCTTTGGCGGGCTGTTGACGACGCGCGCCCACTTCTCGGACCGGGGTCTTCGCTTCGGTTTTTTACTAGGACTGATGGCCACCTTCGTGATCTGGACCTGGTCCCGCGCTTTGTGGGCGCGGACGCTCATGGTCGTGGAGCGGCGCCTAGGGCGGCTTTGTGCGGTGCTGCGACGGCGTCTGCTGCGGCGACGAGCGCGCAAGTGTTTCTCGCAATCGGCAGCGCGAACGTTTGCTGCCCCCGCGGGACGTGCGTTTCACGAAGCCTCGAGAGGCTGCCCGGATGCGTTACACAACGCCTCGGGTGGCTCGTAGCTGCTTGTTTTGGCCTTGCCCTCTGTGTGGCGCTAGCGCTGTGGCTCTCCCGCCTGCAGTCCGGGTTTGAAGACGCGGCGCGACGATCGACGCGTGGGGCACATACGAGGACCTGCCGGGATGGCTGCCGAAGCGCCAAAAACCCGCGAGTTAGACACAGCTTTTGGCCAATCAGCTTTACGGGCTGCAAAATCACTGATACGCATCGCAGACGAGGCTGCGGGTTAGCCCAGTGACTCCTCGCACTGCGCGAAGAGAGCCGCTTCGCGAAAAACCGCACAGCAACAGCGCATAGAGCCGCAGATCTCCACCTTAGAAACTGCCCAGCACTGCAGCACGCAACCGCGAAAAACAAGCAAAAATGGTCGCGGGAGTAAAAGGCGTCGCCTTCCTCGACGACGACACCTTGGCCGTCTCTTCCTCGACGGCCGGCGAGCTCTTCCTCGTGTCCCGAGACAAGCGCGAGGTCCTCAAGAAGATACCACTAGGCGACGGCGTCAAGGCCGAGTCCTTGGCTTGTGTCCCTAGAACGAGGAAGGTGCTCGTGGTCGACGCCAAGGGTCATTTATGTGAAGTGGACTGCCAAACGGAAAAAGTCGAGCGCGTCGCGTCCGCGGGCCACCATCAAACACCACCGCGTCTCACGAGCGTCTGCGCCTGGGACTCAAAGACGTGCTTCGTCGCCGGCGCCGCGCGGGGCCAGAAAACCAAGTGCGCGTGCTGGCGCGTCGACCTCGCGACCAATAAAGTCGACGAGGCGCCCGTGCTAGAGGCTAATATGATCCGGGCGCTCTGCGCCGAACGGGAGCGGGACCGCATCCTTATTGGTTGTTTAGATGTTGAGGGAGACGACGACTCGCCGGAAGTGGAAAACGCGCGCACAAGACTCGTGGCCTTCTACCCACAAGACGGCACGATAAAACAGCTGGCGTCCATCCAAGGTTTTGTGCATGCCATCGCGCCCTTACATCGTCGCAAGGACGAGGCCTACGCGTTATTGATGCGCCACCGGAAGGGCGGCTCTCCGGTGAAAGTGATCAGATTATTACCGAAGGGCCAGCACGTCCAGGTCTGGAGCAAATGTAGTGTACAACACACGGTCCACGTCTGCGGCGACAAGCTGGCGACGGGCCTCGCCGGTCTATCGTTAGCTGGTTTCTACGGTTCAGTATTTGGCAGCGCGGCGGGCCGGGAACACGCCATGTGCCTCGGCCCCGATGGCCACCTCGTGACGGGCTGCGTGCACAAGGGCTCCAAGGGCCTGCTCCAGCTCTGGAACCTGGACGTGGGCGATCGGCGTCGAAAGCAAACTTCCCGATTGACGCCATCGACGCGAGTCACGCACAGGTCGCCGCCGACAGCGACGTCATCGCCGGCGGCACGAAGGTCCCGGCGCGCGGCTCGGTCGTCGACCGCCTACCCGACAAGACATGCAAGGCGTAGTGTGCTAAGATATGTGAACAAGGATGATTTACAAAAAAGAGGGCTAGTGGGCCGAGCGGAAGAGGCGGTCCCACTCCTGGCGCGTGCCCTGCGACAGGTAGTGGAGCCGCCGCACTTGCGGGAAGTAGAAGCAGCGGCGACTGCCGGCGCCCCGCAGGCGCACCTCGACGCCCGCCCTTCTCAGCAAGACCGCGGCGGCGACGGACGCGGGTGCCACTTCCAACGGTAACGGCGGCCCCACGTCCACGCCGCCGAGCTCGACGACGTCCCGCCGCTTATTAAACTCGCTCCGCGCGAACCGCAGTATATCAATGTTCTCGGCCGGGCCGCGTCCGTCAAGGCGCCCCCGCTCGGCGACGTCGCGCGCGGCCGCCCAGACTCTCTCCAATTCGTCGGCCGTGTCGCGCGGCAGCGTCGGCCGCGCGTAGGTCATGATCTGCTGCTCGACCTCGGGCGGGAGGCGGCGCCGTTCGAGGGCCGTGGCGACGGCTATGGACGTTGCGAGCTCGTAGTTCTCGTGGGCGTCGCTACTGGTGTCGTCGACGGTCCAGTAGGGGGTGGGGTCGTCGCCTGGCCTGGGCATGGTTGTGTTTGACCGCGTGGCGCCTTGCTATCCACAAAAATGAGTTTGTGATTCTTGGACCTTGTACGGGTCCTCGGCGGCGTTTCGCGAAGCGCAACTTGGGCGTGCGCTGAGCAACCGGTATGTGCTCCCCCAGCGAAGTGCACAAGTCAAACTTATGTCGAGTGGCTGAGATAATTTGGTTTGCCTCGGCAGCGGCTTTATTTTTTTTTGGGTGCTATCTCCATTAAGGCACTAGCAAGCCAGGTCGACCAAGCTTTTCAGCCGTCGCTCTCTCAGTCCACGTGCATCGCGCGCGTCTGTACTATTGCAAAGGGACTCAACCTATAGCCACAGCGCTGCGTCGTCGAATTTGACGTCCAAAACCGACGCCTACGCTCCAATCAAGGACGTAACCTCGGCAGCCACCAAACACAAGTCTGTGCCGTTGCAAGGGACTCTACCTATACGCCATCGCTGCGTGTGAACGGCGCGTCTCAAACCCATCTCTGTTCAGCATGATCAACCTCCTCTGCTGCCTCCTCAGCCTCGTCGCCGTCGTGAGCGGTCTCTTGTGGATGGTCCCCGCCAAAAAGCGCAAGCCGCAGGCCTGCCAGTACTTCGGCCGCCTCACGTTCCTCACGGTCCAGTCGAATATACTGCTGACGCTCTACCACGCGCTGCGCCACGTGCGGCCCGAGTCATATATCGCGGTCCACGCCTACCCCTACGCCTTCGCCGCGGGCGCGGGCCTGACCATCAACTACTACGGACTGGACCATTTTCTACCCGAAAAAATCGCCGAGGACAAGCGCTGGATCGCGAAGGGCTACGCCATGATCCCCGTGGCCAACCACCTCGAGCACGGGCTCGCGCTGCCCACGGCGCTGCTGGACGCTTTTTTTGGCGGCCACGCGGGCCAGTGCACGTTGCGCGACGTCCTCGTCTTCGTCGGCGGCTACACGACGTTCTACAACCTCTTCCAGCTCGTCAACAAGCGTTTGACGGGCGCCTGGCTCTACCCCGTGTTTTATGAAGCGGAGGCGGCGGTGGGGCCGCGCTGGGCCTTTTGGGCCGTCGCGACGCCGGTGTCGCTGTTCTACTGCGGGCTCGGCGCGCTGGCGTTGGTGATGGCGCGGTGAGGGGTTTGTGCCCTGTGCTTTAAGTATTACTGTGAATATACGTACGCTTGTTCTGCGCGGCGATGGCGTCGGGCGGCGTCTGGCAATGACGCCATCGACGCGAAGGATACTACTACACTAAGGTTAACGATCCTGGGGCAGCCGCCAGAGCCCCCCCAAATACGCGAGGCGCACGCACGCGATGTCCCGCGCCATGCGCAGCGAATCCCGCATCAGGTCGACCTTCGAGCCGGGCACCTCAGTCCACGTCACCGGGACCTCTGCTACTCGATACCTCAAAGCCAAAGCAACATACAAGATCTCGACGTCAAAGGCCCACCGTTCCAAATGCAATTGATTGAACAACACCAGCGCCTCCCTCCTTCTAAATAATTTGAAGCCGCACTGCGTGTCCCGGACGCCCTCGACGCCGCCCACAATTTGCACGACCGCGTGGAAGCCCCGCATCAGGATGTTGCGTATCATGCTTCTACGTGCGACCACGGCCGTATCTACCAAATGAGCTCTACTGCCGCAGACCACGGCGCAGTCGCCCGCTAAAGCTCGGGCTTCTAGTGTGGCATGATCTCGGATGTCCGTCGCACCATCAGCATCAGCCAACAACACATAAGCGCCCCGACTCCGCAATACGCCCTCCTTGACGGCGCCGCCCTTGCCCCGGTTTTTGGGGAGGCGCACGACCACTAGATTATTTTCTGGAAAAAGTTGCGCTCCGATCGAGGCTGCGGTCGCTGCCGTGGCGTCGTTCGACCCGTCATCAACAACAATGATCTCGAAGGTGAAGGTCGCATCGTCCTTCCGCCTATTACGCAAATAGAGCTCCATAATACGCAGCGTGGGAGGCAGCCTTTCGGCCTCGTCGTAGGCCGGTACGACGATACTGAGCTGGACGCTCTCCTTCGGTCGCCGTTTCAGCCACGCTTCCCTTGCGTCCTCGTCCAGCGCCGTGTCTCTACTCGAACGCAGCGGCGCCGTGCACCATAACAAAAGTTTGAGGAGGGCGCCGAGCAGCGCGGCGGCTAGGAGGGTTTTGAGCATCGTTGCTGCAGCGCGTTTGAGTCGGGTGCGAGTCCTGTGAACTGTGCGATGATCTGTGGTGCAGCAAAGCTGCTCTAGACTGATTTTTTGGCTTGCTTGCCTGCTTGCTAGTGTCTTACTGGACGCTAGTTCATCGCTTTTGCATATTTGCTTGTGGCACCAAGCCGGCCCTTGAGAGTCTCAGGTCGAAAAGCGTCTGGAGAGACGGAGCTCGAGACCGCCGCGTCTAGCCGAGACCCAACCCTTGACTATTCGTGAAGCTGAGTCGTCACAAATTGAGTGGCTGTCGAGAGGCTTCTGTTCGCACGCGCTACGTATAAGGCCGCGCGCCCTCCACGCCATCGGCGCGACGCGCTCCTCGGAGATTCACGCCGCCGCGTAGAGTTTCGTCGGACGCGGCAAAACGATGAGCGCTCAATCCCCGGCGGGAGGCGAGGGCCGGGAACAGGACCGCCTCCTCCCCGTCGCGAACATCCAGCGCATCATGCGCCGTTTACTACCGGCCGACGAGAAGATCTCGAAGGACGCCAAGGAAGTCCTGCAGGAGAGCCTGTCACGACGCGGCGTCCGGTTCGTGTACACGTCGCCTCGACGGCGTGAAGCTGACGCCGTCGACGCGCAGGTCCGAGTTCGTCTGCTTCGTCACCGAGGAGGCCGCCGGCCGCTGCGCCGAGGAGAAGCGCAAGACGATCAACGGCGACGATCTGATATTTGCGCTCCAGAATTTGGGGTTTGAGGAGTACGTGCCGCCGCTGCAATCGTACCTCGCGCAGTACCGCCGCGTGTCGAAACAGAAAGAGAAAGAATAATCACACACTACTCACTTACCGCGCGCCGCGCGCTCGCGTTTCCTGGCTAAGAACCGCTCGCGCGCCGCCGCGGCCGCGTCCTGCGGCGCGACCTGCGGCACCTCCACGACTGGAGGAGGAGGCTTCACCTCCTCGTCCTCGACCTTGGCCAAGCGCTCGGCGACGGCGTCGTAGCCCCGCGACGCGGCGAAGGCCGCCCGCGCTTTGCGCTCGTCCTCGGCCGACGGCGGCACGGCGTCTTCGAAGCGCGCCAACGCAGAAGCGGCGGCGTCCTCCTCCTGCCGTGGCACAACTGAGGACGGCCCCTCGTCCACGAACGCGTTCCGGCGACTCCCATGAGTGTAGGACGACACGGCAGCTTTCTCGACATCAGCACCGGCCGCGATGTTCCGCGTCAGCAGATTCGAGTAGAAGCCGGCCATGCCCGACGTCTGCGCGGAAGTTCGTTCCTCGAGCTCGTCCATGCGTTTGTCTTCCGCATCCCACTTCCGCGACTCCTGGAGCTGTTTTTTGTAGGCCGCCGTGACGAAGCGCTCCGTGTCTCCATATGTATCCTTATCTTCTTCCTGCTCCTTGAGGAGTTGCCGCTCGTAGACGCGATCGAATTCCCTCTCCCGCACTTTCGCGGCCTGCTTCAAACTCCCAATATATCTCGCGCCCGGCTTCGCGTGGTTCGTATTGCTCAGGCCGCTCCGCGCCGAAATCTTCTTTCGTTCGTCCTCCTTCATCTGATCATAAACGCCGTCGTAGTCGTAAATTGAGGGATCTACCGATGCAGCTTGCGCGGCCTGTGCTGCCGCTCTTCTTCGTTGCGCTGCACCTAGGTCGCGCATCTGTTGGGCCACTTCCTTCTTCGCGTCCCTTGGCTCGTCGTCATCATTACTGAACACGGCCGCGACGGCGGCGCTCTGCGGTTGGAGGGCGCTCCCCTGCTTCTTGACGAGGCCATACTTCTTCTGGCCGATGGCTGCGGTTTTCTGGGACCAGAAGGACATGTTCGTCGTCGCGCGCTGTCGCTTTCGTGGGCTGGGCTTTGCTGCGAGGAGTAATTGCGCGCAGCAAATAGGTCTGCCGGCGCTCAGCGGTGGCTACCGACGCGTTTTTTGTCGACGCTTGCTCCGATTAGCTAGCGGCATGTAAGGCACTAGCGAGGATCCAGCATTGCTCTTTGGGCAGCATAACTCCTGCTGCATCGCTCATTGGTCGAATCGGGGTGGCGCTAGGTCGCGAAAAAAATGGTGGCGCGACGCGTGCTCGTCGTCTCAGCCGTCACTGCATCGGCGCTCACGCCTGTGCTGCGGGGCTGCCCTCGAGGCAGGCTGGCATCGACCCGCAGCCGCAGATGCGCGGCGCTTGCGAGCACTCCGGACGACGAGGACGACGAAGACGACGAGGCGTATGCCGCGTCGCAAAGGCAGCTAGAAAAGGTAGACGTAAAGAACTACCAGTTCGAGTGGGTCTTGAGACAGGAGGAGGCGGGCGAGCTAGAGCTGCGACCCTTCTACCAGCGTGGCTTCAAGTGGTCGCAGATGCAGTCGTCCCTGTGGATCGAGACCATCCTGCGGGGCTACCCCTGTATCCCGGAGATTGTGCTGCTCGAAAAGGACGACGGCTACACGGTCTTCGACGGCCAGCAGCGGCTCACGAGCGCCAAGCTCTTCATCAAGGGCGAGCGGGCGCCGGAATGGAAGGCCACACGCGCAGAAGAAAAGGCCGGCACGCACGAGACTTTCGCGCTCAAGGGTCTGCCCATCCTCAAGGACCTCGAGGGCAAGACGTTCAAGCAGCTCGACAAGAAGCAGCAGCGGCAGATCAAGGAGCGCTACGACCTCCGCTGCGCCGTCATCCCGGAAACGTGGGCCATGTACGACTTCCTGGACTTCTTCAAGCGCATCCAGGGCGGCGGCACGCCGATGACAGACCAGGAGCTGCGGCGCGCCATCTCGCAAGGCCCCTTCACCACTCTGCTCGACGGCATTGCCGACAGTGGGGATCTCACCAGCCGGCGCCTTGAGCAGGCGCTCGGCGGGGCCGTGCTCGCGAAGGACGAGAAGCAGGAGCTCCTGCTCCGCTACTTTGCGCTCCAGTGCGACGGGCCGAAGAACTTCGGCAAACCTAGCATGAAACAGCACGCGCTCGAACTGATGAAGCGCCTCAACAAAAAAAAGGACGACGCGCGCGACGCGCGCCTCGTCGAGTGGCAGCGAGGCCTCGATACCGCGCTCGAGGTGGCCCTCCTCGTTTTCCCCGACCCCAAGGAGCGCTTCCGGCGCGCGGCCTTCGGCGAAGCGGACCTGCGCTTCGTAACTGGCAACGTCCAGAAGGCAATCTGGGACGCTACCCTCTACTGCCTGAGCAAACCGGAGCGCAAGGCAGCGCTGGTCGAGAGGGCCTCGGAGGTCCGAGCGGCCTTTGTCGACCTGATGCAGGGGCACCCGGCTTTCGAGAAGCTGACATTCAAGGGCACCGAGGCGCGCGTCGCGGCCTTCGAGGACGCCATCCAGACCATCCTCGCGGGCCACCGTGGAGGGCCCGTCCCGCCGGGCATGCGCTCTATAATGATCGCAGCGGCACGCCGAGAGAAGGCCCCGTGCCCGCTCAGCGGGGAGGCCCTCGGCCCGTCGGACGACCTCTTGCACATCGACCACATCGTGCCTCTCGCCCGTGGCGGCCCCACGGAAATGTCGAACCTGCAGGTCGTCCACAGGATATGCAATCAGAAAAAGGGGGCAGGATAAGTGAACTTTAGAACTAGCACAAAGTATTCACTTTACAAATTCTCGCCCTAATAATCGAACTCGTCGTCCGATTCTCCGTCATATATCGGTGGAGAGTGATGACCGGACGGCGGATAGCCGCTGTGTTCAACGGGCGGTAGCAGGGGCTCCCGATCGCTCCGCCAGAACTTGAGCACGCGCCATACAATTTCCTTCGGCGTCGAATCCGCGAACAGCTTCACCAAGGCGTGGGGCGGCGTCGCGCGGCCGTGGAGGACGAGTTGCCGCAAGACGATGATTGTCTTGCGAGGAGCGTTGACGTAGCGACGATAACCACCGGCTAAGCGCACGTCGCGCAGGAACGCATGGCACGCGGCCTTCATGGGATACGACTGGATTTGCCACGTGGAACTGCACATTTCTTCTGCCGTTCGACTGTTCCCGTGTAGAGGGTGGCCCACAGGAATGTGTTGGCGCAGGTCGAGCTTCGCGCCGCGGCTCACCAGCAGGCGGACGCCGCTGATATCACGAATAGACGCGTCGTTAGTGAGCCTCGAGGCCGCACACATCAACGGAGTGGTTCCATTCGGCGCAAATTTATCTATGTCCGCACCCGCGTCCAAGAGCAAAGCCATGCACGCATGATTCTGTTGCATTGCACACAAGTGCAAGGGGCTGAAATAAGCCGGGCTGCACTCCAGGTCCACCGATGCGCCATATTTGATCAGGATGCGCACTCGCTCCACCTGCTCTCGATACGGGGACGATAACACGATGCCACTAAACATCGTATGTCCCAGGCTGTCGCGCTCGTCCGGGTCGGCGCCTCCCGCGAGCCACGCTTCCAGCGCAGCGGTGCCGTCGCGGCTCCTAAAACACTGCTCAGCTACCCTCTCCCTTTCAGACAGGCCTGGGGGAAGCTCCATGGTGCGCAGCGACTGGATGGAGTGGCCAGTTTTGTAACTGCTAATGTTCCACAGGCTGCGGCTCGCTATATCTGCATGTATGTGGGCGCGCGGACCACATTCATGCTGGCTGGCTTGCTGGATGCCTAGTGTCTTACAGACGCTAGCTGCGCGCATTGCCAGAATCGGCGCCACCGCGTACGATGGACCGCAGCCGTGGTAAGAGATGGTGCTTGTTGGTCCTAGTGACCGAGGCCCTGTCCATGCGCCGCGGCGTGCCCGGTGGTCTGCGCATGGCTCCTGCAGCAGCTAATCCTGGTCTGCCGCCCCAGTTTGCTGAATTTGTCGATGCTCGCAATACATGGCCACGCCCTCGAAAGCCATGCTCTGTTTGTGGAGAGGATCTAGTGCTGTGCGTGGGTGAAAAATTAAGACCTTATGCGCGCCAAGTGAGGAACGCTACGGGTAGAGTTAATTGCACTGGTGGTGGCGAAGGCGATCTTCACCTGTGGGCCAAGGAAGATTTGGCAGGCTACTTGTCGCAGGGGGGCGAGCTGCAGTTCTTTTCGCGCTGCAATAGTTGCAAGGCAAAAACGGACCTTGAGTCGGTACCAGTGAACGAGAGAATGGTCAAGACAGAGCACCGCCTGCCGACTGGCGGTATAGCAGATATTGCAGTGTACGCGGGCGATGAGACAATGGTTGTCGTTGAGGTTTTCAGTACGAGCCGCACTAAACCGCCGGCCAGGCCAGAGGATCCCTGGTATGAGGTCCGGGCAAATGACGTCTTAAGAATGCTCGAGTCAAATCAGTCGTCCATTGAATGCGTTCGCGACCGCGGAATGTGCCCCGAGTGCGAAAGCAAGGGCAAAGCGCGAAAGGCGTTTGGACAGTTGAAATTGTTTGCTGGACCACACAAGGATGAAACTTTCGAAGAGGTGAGTTCAAATAACAGGTACGTCAACTACCTGCTGGGCCAGCTCGTGGAAGGGCAGTTCCGGCAGATGCGGGAACACATGAGCGGCTACTGGGACGACACAATAGCCTTCGAACTGCCTAAGCGAGCACGCATGAACGTATCCGACATCTTCCGCGACGGCAAGCTAAAGAAAGATACGTATTTGGCTTTCACGGAATACTTGATCACTGATCCGGATCTCTACGCGATCGAGGCTAAGGGTAGTTCAAAGATCGACGTGGACCTAAGCCCAGAATCGATGGCGCCCTGGGACTGGGCTTATGTTCCCCGGTCAGCAACAGTCACCGCAAAGCGGGAGCGGACGCGATACAAACCGGGCCAGAAGCGCGCTTCTGGTGTCACCCTGGCTCGATACAACTTCCGATCGGGAAAATGGACCAACGTCACGACTTACCCTAGGGTAGGAAAAGCTGACGACGACGATGATTACTACTAGAGTCGCCACGCGAGCCTCGCGAGCTCTACGCGAGCCTTATGTGCCGCCATGGCCGAACGAGCGATTGTTATAAGAAAATACATGATGTGCTACTTATGCCCACTCTTCTCCTCGTCCTCGTCGATCGTGTCCAGCTTCGCATCCCGCTTGTCCTTGACGCGCCGCGCCTCGGTCATCATCAAACCCAAAAACGTCTCGTACGTCGTCGTCGCGAGCAAAGCCTCGAGGAAAAACCGCGAGCTGTCGAACTCCTCGGCAGATTCCAGCGTCCGCCGCGCGTCGCGCATGAACGCGTCGAGCGTCGAGCCCGCCTCGATAATATGTTTTTCGATTTTTTTCTCGAACGTTTCGAGGTATAATCTGTAAATATCATGGAGCTCGTGGTCGTGCTCCACGTGTTCGAGAGTGGGCGACTTCCCGTCGTCCAGCACGCGCACGAACGGCGCAATATTATCCTCCGCGAATTCTTCGAACTGATTACTGAAGTCGCTGCTCATAAGAATGCCGCGCAGCCGCGGCAGGATGTCCACCTCTTCTACCTTACTCTCGGCCGGCATTTTGCGTGGCCGCGGCGGCGGGCGTGCAGGTGGTGCTTCTGGTGGGCTCTATGCGTACGCGTCCCGCGACCAGTGAGCGGGGCAGCCTCAATGGCGTAGTAGGCGTCTTTTGCGGTTGTACCGTGTACTCGATGAGATCTGTGCGGGTCCCGCGAGCAAGCGAGGACGCACTGAGAGCAAGCAGCGCCGCACTCGCTCCGGGAGGCCGGGGTCGGAAAGTCGGGCCCGGAGTCTTCCGGACAACGGCCGAGGCCTCCCTCACGTCACATCCGGCGCATGCTTCGATTCAGAAAACGCCGCGAACCCGCACGAGCATCTCGCGAGACGAATCTCAGACGATGACAATGTGCTGAGCGCGAGCGCGGGGCAGCCGCTTCGATCGCGTAGAGCCGCGTAAGAGGTGCTGGGCAGTCGCCCGCGTCGTCCTACGCGCCTGCGTCGAAGGGTACCTGTCTCGGCCGAGGGGCTGCATCACAAATAATGCATATGAATATACAACCGGAGCAGCACCGCTACCCCTTCCTCGCGTCGCTGCTCTGCATCCCGTCGCAGGACGCCATCATTGAAAATGAAGGGGCAGCCCGCCCGGAGGAGGACGACGGGCGCCGCATGCGGGAGGCGCGCGGGCTCGCACGGATGAGTGACGACGCCATCGCTGCGACAGCGGCAACGCTCGCTGCGAGGCTGCCGCCCGAAGGCTGGCGCGTCGCGACGGATGTCGAGTCGGGCCGCGACTACTTGTACAATAGTCAGGGCGAGGTGCGCTGGACCGATAACGCACCTGGCGTGCCAGACACTGAGGACGCGCCGCGGGAGTTGTTGCGGAGGGCGCTCGACGGCGACTTTGAACAGCTCCTCGCGACGAAGAGCGCCCCGTTCTTCGGCGGCTTCTTCCAAGATGCGCAGAACTGCCCCGCAGTATCAAAAGAAGGCTGGCCGGACGTTATCAACAGATTTGTGAAGCGGCTGCCGGGTTTAGTGGAGCGTTCGAGGAACGTGGCGGGCGCCGACGCGCGCGCCGCGCTCGTCGACGCCGTGACGGAGCCGTGCCTCTACCTCGCGTCTCAGAAGAGTGCGGACGCCGCCTTCTCCTCAGAAGTCGACCCGGCGGCGGCGTTTTCAAAAGCGGACCACGTCTCGGAATTGCCTGCTGAATACCGATGTGCAATCGAGGGCTTCCGAGCGGCGCTCTTCGATCGACTCACGGAAGCGCTGACCGATGATAGAAGACGCCAAGCCTTGAGGCGGGCCCTCCAAATCATTCCAAGACGGTCCATCCTAGCTCTGGCAACGATTAACGCTCTACCGTCCTCCCACGCGACGTGCACAGCCTTGGTCAAGCTCTTCGCGGAGAAGGGCCTGACGGGAATGTCCGTGCTCCAGCGGCTGGCGGCGGCGGGCCTCGGCGCGCGGGACGCGAGAAGTGAGAGGGACGCGTGTTTATCAAAGGCGCAGCCCACCGGCAACTGCACTTCTGGTTTGGGGCTACGATTGGAGCTGGCGGATCTCAGTGACGCGGACTTGGAAGTTGTTGTGGAGGAGCTCGCTGATAGTACATCGAAGCGCTTCAGCACCCTAAAGGGCGCCGCGCGGGACGCCTTGACAAGGGCCTTGGATTTGGAAACGTACGCGCGGCGCTGCGACCGGCTCGTGAGTGCGTATGGGGACGACGCTTATATCAATCTCGTGGTCTCTTTATATCCAGCGCTGGTCGCGCCCCTGAGCTACGCCCTGCAGTCGCCGGAGTTGGACGGGGCGCGCGTCGCGGACCATCTGTTCGGGGCGACGAGCCGGGTGCTGGACGTGTTTGAAGGCTCGCTGCCGCTGACGCGGAAGCTGAGGATCTTAGATGATGAATTACGGGCCGCGCTCGGCTGCGCGCTGGGCCTCGCGCACCGCACGTCCCTCCACCACGCGCCGCGCGTGCGGCGGCTCTGCGCCTGGGCGGCGGACTGCGCGGCAGCCTGGCGGCCGCCGCTCGCGCACGAACAGGAGCCGTTTCCGGCCTACGCCGCGCGCACCGCGGACGCGTGGACGGCGGCGCGTGCTGCGGCGCGCGCGAGAGCCCAGGACCGCCGCGAATCGCCGCACTGCGCTCCGAACGTAGACGAAGCGTCTCCGCTCGCGTATATCCGGCGAGCGGATAGTCCTGAGGCCACGGAACAACTCGCGCGCCTCGGCTTCGTCAGGGTCAACGCATCGTCGGGCCTCTGGGCCGCGGCGGCGGATGCGGACCCGGACACCGTCGTCACGCACTGTCGCATCGTCTTCGGCGACGACGCGGCCGCGGCGACGGTCGACGAGGGCTGGCTCCGGGCCGCGGCCCTGCCCCAGGGCAGTATGGCCGCGTTGTCTGGTGAGCCGCGGGCGCATCTGCTCTACCGGCGCGGGCTCAAAGGGGGCAAGACCGTCACCCTGGCGGGCCTCCGGCGCCTGCTCGCGCGGGCGGGCTACAATTAAGTTAGTGTGTTGTCTTATGATACAGGTGGACTCGCGAGCGGATCCATCTCGGCGGCTGGCCTATCCAACGCGCGAGCGAGATCTTCGATCGCCCCGATTGTAAGTGCTCTCTCTGCAAGCAGCTCCTCTACGCGTGCATCCGCCCCGCGGGACGGCGACCCCATGTTCCGCGCCGCCGCGTGCCTAGCGTCCGGCGTTTCTCGTCGCAACCGGTCGATCACCGACGCGATCCGCGCGTAGGATCTTGACAACGACGACACAGAAGACTCGCAGCGGGCCAGGCGACTGTCCGTCACCGCGGTCCCAGAGACGACCTTCGCAACGCGATCCCGCAGGTCGTCCGCCGTCGATTCCAACACGCTCATCGCTGTCTGGGTCATAGCCGACGCGGCCGCGACGTCCTCTTTCAGGCTCGCCACGTCGGACCGCGACCCCGGCGACAGCGGGCCGCCGCCCGACTCGAGCTGCGCGAGGCGGTTCTCGGTCCATCTTTTGAGCGCCGCGTCTTCCGCACGCGCCGCGGCGAGCGCCTCCGACAACGCGGCGCACGCCGCGCCGCCGTCCAGTCGCTTCAGGGTGGCGACGTCGTCGGACAACGCGTCGACGGCGCGCTGCAATTGATCGACGCGCTCGAGCGCCGCCGTTGAGGGGCGCATCGCGTCCGCCACCGCAGCGCTCGAGAATGCATCCACGGCGTTTCCGGCCGCTGCCCTCGACTCAGCCGCGGCGGCCCGAGCTTCCGACGCCGCGGCCTTTGCGTCACCTTGGGCAGCCACCGCTAAAGCGTGCGTCGCCGCGCGTTCCTTGTCGGCCGCGCGCGCGTCCTCGGCCAATCGCTTGGCCTGCTTCGCCAGCCCGGTGACGGCCTTGCCGAGTGTCGCCAGGCGATCGTCAACGGGCTTCTGCTGCGACGCTTCCGCGGCACTGGCTTTCACGAAACTGTCGACGGCCTCGGCGGCCGCCGCTCTCGCGTCGCCCGCCGCGGCACGCGCGTCGCCGGCCGCGGAGTTGGCCTGGCCGACCGCGGACATAGCCAACGCGTGCGTCTTGGCGCACTCGCGCTCCGCGGCGTCGAGGCGCGGCCAGACGTCCGCGAACTTGGAACTCTCCGCCAACGCCTTCTTCGCGCCGTCCTTGGCTGCTTGGGACCGACTCGCGACGGCCTTCACGGCGGTCGTGAGCTGCGTGATTGATTCATCATACTCCTTGCGCTTCGCGTCGTTGGTTGCGGCGACGGCGCCGATCTCGTCCCGGAGACCGGCCGTCGTCTCCTTGACCTGCTTCTCCACGGAAGAGACGACGTCGGACATGGCCCGGGCGATCGTTGCGTTGTTGGATTCGACTACTTTATTATTCGCCGCGATGGCTTTGTGGGTCTCGTCCTTGGCTTGTTGTATTGAATCTCCGAGGGAGGTGATGGCCTGGTCGCGCGCCGCTAATGCATTATTGATGTTCTCGATCGTGCTCTTCTGCTGGCCGTCGATCTTCTCGACCGTCTTTACTAGAGCGTTGCGCACTCCCTCAATACCCTGTTCCACGCTCCGCTTCACCTCGTCGTGGCGCATTCCTAATTTTTTGTTCACGTCGCTCGCAAGGTCGTCGACCTTCCGTTCTGCGCTTCGCGCCGCCTCGATACAACGGTCGGCGTCGGCGTTGTATTTCGAGGTCACGCGCGCTTCCAGGGCTTCCCGCTTCGCCGCGCAGGTCGCTTCGAGGGCTTCGAGCTCCGTGGACGTCTTCTCCCTTAAAGCTGAGGTGGCCCGGTCCGCGGCCGCTCGGGCCTCGTCGATGGTCGCGCGCCGCGCCTCGAGGGCCGCGCTCGCGGCGAGCTGCGCGGCGGCCTTCGACGCGTCCTGGAGGATGGCCGCGCGCTGCTCCGTGAAGAGGCGGTCCGCCGCAAGTGACGCGGCGGCCTTGGCTTCCCGCCGGGCGTCGTCGACGGTCGCACTCCAGGCCGCCTCGACGGCGTGCGTGGCGCTCTCGCCGGCGACCTGACGACAGCCGTCGACCGCCGCCGCGGCCGCGGCGGCTCCCCGCGCATCCACGGCGCGCACCTCGCGGCTCAGCCGCTCGGCGTCGCGCTCCGCGGCCCGTCTTGCCTCGGCTACCGCCGCGAGGACGACGCGCTCCGTCGCCTCGCGCGCGTCGTCGGCCGCTTGCTTGGCCTCGGCCGCGCAGCGTTTGACAGCGTGCGCCGTTTCTTTCTTCGAGGTGCTGGCGCGCTGCTCGGCGTCGCTCTGATACTTTTCCGTCGCCGCGTCCAGCGCTTTCGACGCGTCACTTCTCGCCGCATCGACGGCGGCGCTACACCGTTCCTCTACCCTCCGCACTTCGTCGCTCAACGCGTTGTGTGCGTCGTCCCGCTTTGTCCGCTCCTCATGTGCCGACTCCGCGTGGCGTTGCGACGTCTCCGCCGCCTCCGCCCGCAGCGCTGAGGCCAGGCGCGCCACCTTGACGTCGGAGACCGCTGCAGCACGCGCGTCCACTAATGTAGCAATATTTCGAGCGAGGCCGGCGCCCACCGACGTCGCGTCGCTTGGCGCGCCGTCGTTCGCCAGGCGGGACAGCTCGGTTTTGGCCTCATCCAGAGCGTCGTTCGCCGACGCGACGGCGAATTCGCAGCCCTCGCGGACGTTCTGGCGGACTTCCTGTGTGGTAGCCCCGTGGTCGGTCCCCCTTTTCTCACGACGACCGGCCTCCACGCCATCGCCACAACAATTCACAAGCGGAAGAGGGACGCCGGCCCCGGACGTCGCGCAGCAGCTCGTAGGCCTTGTGGAGGGCGTCGGCCTCGCGCGAGAGGACGTCGCAGCGCCGCTCGAGCCGCCGTTTTTCTTCTTCTCGCGCGAGGGCCTCGGCCTTGAACCTGCCGTCGAGGCTCTTCCGCAACTCCGCCGCGGCCGCGGCCCCGCGGCTCCGGGCCGTTTCCTGAGCTTTCGAGATGGCCTGGCGCGTCTCCTCGCGCGTCGCGCGGTCTCTACTCGTCACTAGGGCGACCAGCTTGCGCGCGTCGTCGTCGCTCCGTTGCGCGAAGCGGTCCTCGGCCGCCGCTATGGCCGCATGGGCGTCCTTTGTGGCCGCCGCGAAGGCCTCCGATGCTCGCGCTTCCACCTCGTCTCGCACGGGCCGCTTGGCCAGGTCCGCCGCGAGCGTCGCGACATTCGTAGAGCTCTCGGCGGCGATCCTCCTAGCTTCCGCCGCCTCGCGTCGCGCGGCGACGATCTGCGCCTCGAGCGCTTCGCAGCGCGCCTCCGATCGAGCATGCGCGTTCAGGAGTGCGGCTTGCGACTTCGCGGCTTCGTCCAACGCAGCCTGCTGGTCCTCGAAGCGGCGCAACAGAGACCGGATGCCGGCCCTTACGCATGGCGCTACGCCGACCCACTGGTCTTTGTCCTCCATACTGGAAGCCAACCGAAAGCGGTGCCCGGGCCGCGCCGCCGCGTCGCGCACGGAGTGCCACGGGGGCAGGCTGCGGCGCGCACGGCTAACGCAGGGGCTGCCTGTCGCGCGCGTGCGTTTTCGGCTGCGTACGGCTTTGCAACTGAACTAAGCTTTTGTGCTAGTGTCTTACAGCCGCTAGGCCGACCGCTCGAACATCCGGAAGAGATATCACGAGCATTGTTCTTGTGCCTTCCGGATAGTTCGCGCGACGCCATTCCAGCTCTCTTGGCTTGTCTCCACAAGCAACGTGTTTTTTGTCTGGTTGTCTAGTCGTCGACGGGGGTTAGCCGGCAAAGTGCGTTCAGAGATGTCAAAATTCATCACACTCGCGGCGTTCGCCGTCGGAGCGAGCCTGGGACTCACAGCAGGCATTGACACCCTAAAACCGGCTAGGATTAGAGCCAAAGCGCGCCTGCGCGAGGCCCTTCATTCGGCGGAGGACCGCGTCTCGGACCCGAAAGTCCTCGACTGCGTCGAGGCGCTCGCTATCTACAATCCCACGGAGGCGCCCGCGAAGTCGGACGCGCTCCTCGGCGACTGGTACCACCGCGACGGCCTCTTTACATTTTTTGTCGGTCGCCGCGCAGAATGGTGCGGCGGACGCCGTCGCGCTCCTCGTGAAGGCTGGCGCCGACCTCGACGTGCCGCGCAACACGGGCGCCACGCCGTGCCTGATCGCCGCGATGCACGGTCCGCGCCCGGCGTCCATACAGCTCGTACGCCATCGACTCGATCGTCACTCGCGTCGCGGCGAGGACCTACGAGCGCGCCTCAGATGCCATCGACGCAGGCCACACCGAGGCGCTCAAGGCCTTGATCGCGGGCGGCGCCGACGTCTCCAAGTCCACCGGAAGTCCGCAAGACGACGACATGAGCCCCGCCGAGTACGCGGCGCAGAACGGCCACGGCGCCTGCCTCAAGCTCCTCCTCGGCGCCGGCGCGAAGCCCCCCCGGGAGTGGGGGGTCGAAGAAGGCGAAAGCTGCGTCTTCCAGATCGGCCAAGGCTTCAACATGGTCTTCAAGACCTCGTGCTCGACGTCCGAATAGATCCCCCACCGTCTAACAAGTAGACTCTCGAACGAACACATTACCCAACCTTGTAACCGAGCCGCGCCGCCACGCGCCGCAGCTCCGGCGCCGCCAGCCGCTCCACGTCCCCCGAACTCAACCGAGCAAACCGCAGCGACTCGTTGCCGTAGCGCCGCAGGTTCCCTATTCTTGATAAACCACGACCATAAGAGTCCAGAATCGGGTCGAAGTCGCGCGGCGGCGCCGTCATGCCGCCGACACAACTACACACTGCCCCGACCGTCTCGAGCGGCCGCCACAGCAGGTCCTCGTAGCGCACGACCAGCGACCGCGTCCCTACATAAGACGCGTGCCACGCGCCCCAGAGGTGCCCGAGCGACTCCCAAGGGCGTTCTTCATATCTGACAGGTCCAACTGGAGACGGGCACGTCTCGCCCCGCTTGAAGCGCATGCCTCCCGGTCGTCTACAGGCCGACCGGAACCAGGTCCATGGATCCTTGGCGACGGCCACCGGCAGGACCTCGGTCCGGTTCACTCTTCTATGCTTCTCCAGGATCCTCGAAGACCCGTGGAAGGCGTGGCGGCCCCAGGGCGGCTGCGTCAAAAACGGCGCGCAGTTCTTTCTCTGTAATTCATTCTCCGCATTCGACAGACGTGTAATGCGGTCGTCGTCGTCGTCGAAGCCCCTTTCTCTTTCAAAGCACTCGTGCGGCATGAGGCAGTTCAATCTGAGTAATTTCCAGAGGTAGACCGCTCCTGACGAAGGCAGGCCCGCCGGCGCCGCGCGTCGAAAGTCCGACGTAGATCTACGGAAGGCGGCGCACTGCTCCTTGCCCAAGATGATGGGTTCCTCGACGTCGTAGACGGGGGGATATGGTCTTTTTACGGCGTGATGCCAGCCGACGTCGGGCTCCGTGTACATGAAGACCATGATAAACGCAGGGGCGGTTGCAGCCATCGTGAGCAAAGCCATCTTGTGGAACGGGATCATGTGGTCTTTTTTGGCCTGCTCCCACCGGGCTTCGGCCTCTTCCGGCGTGATCTGGTGCTGGCGGCGGCGCCGCGCGGACTGGTCGTTCACACCACTTTGTGTGGCCCGCATGTTGCGGGCGTACTCGGCGCTGCCAAGCATTTACTGCTGCGCGCTTTGCGGTCGCGGCGATGGCGTGCCGGCGAGCGGTTGGACAGGGCTGTGGTTGGCGGCGTGCCGGCGAGTGGCTGGTCAGGCTGTGTTTGCTGACCGAGTGTGCAGTGGAGCAATAGCGTTTTTGCTCGCGCTGAGCAATCAAAATACGCTGCGCCGATGCGAAATCTATGCCGCGCGCTGCAATTGCACGACGTACAGCGCCTGCGCGTGCTCGTTTTGCCCCGGCCGTAAAACGAAGCTAGCGGCCTGTAAGATACTAGCATTCACACTTTACAGCTCGTCGGCGTAGGTGTCCTCCGCCGCGGCAAGGTTCGAGCTCTTGACGTTGATCTTCGACGGAAGCCCCTCCCGCGCAACCCTCACGGGGAAGCTGAGCTTGCTATTGATCGGGCCCGCGATGGTCCCGGAGAGGCCGTTGTACGTGGCCGAGACGTTCTGGAGAACGACGGCATCTCCGAGGGAGAAGCGCGCCGCCGTGGTCTCAAACTCGTCGACGAGCCGCTCGCGGAGCGCGAGCGCCTCGGGGCTCGCGCGCGAGTTGGGCGACGCGGCGTCGCCGCCGTTGCGGACGACGTACTGCACCAAGTTCGCGAGCTCTATTTTATCGAAGAGGCGCAGATTTTTCTCGGGGTACGCCGGCTGACCCAGCGGATTCCGGAGCTCGAGCCCCTCGCACTGGGGCGGCTCGAGCTTGGCGCCGAGGCGGACGAGGAGCCGCAGGGTCGGCTCGCACGATTCCGTGCAGCCCATTTTCGCCCGGGCTTCTTTCGGCATGCCCCAGGTCGCGGCCGCGACCATCATGGGCGTCGTGCCGCCCTTGTTGGCCCGTTCGAGGTCCGCGCCGTGCGCCACCAGCACATCTAGCAGGTAGTCGAGGCCCTTTTGCGCCGCGTAGTTAGTGACGCTCATGCCCTGGAAGGGCTCGGCCGCATTTGGATCTGCACCCGCCTCGAGTAGCAGCGTGAAGACCTCGAGGTCGCTCTCGCGCCATACATCATGCCGCTCACCGGGCCCCCCCACGACCATAAGCAGCGGTGCCACGGCGCCGCCGCCCGCGTCCGGATCGGCCCCGGCCTCGAGGAGCAACCGCACGCACACGGCCCGGGATCGGGACAGAACCCTGACCGCGTAGGTCAGCGGCAGAAATTTCTTGTCGATGATGTGGCTGACGATACCAGGAGCATCGCCGTTGACGATATCGTCAGGGTCGGTGACCTTCACCTCGCCGTCCAGGTGCGGCACGCGTTTCCAGTGCTCCGCCTGCGAACCTCCCTCCAACCACATCTTCTCGGTCTTCGGGCCCTCCGCGGCGCCGCCCTCGCCGTGCGGGTGGCCGCCGCGGGCGAGTGCGATCGCGAGGACCTTCGCGTGCCCGAGTTCCGCCGCGGCGTCCACGAGCCGCGAGTAGTAGTTATAATTGTCCCAGTCCGCGTCCCCCGGTTTGAGCGCCGTGCCGTCCGACCGAACGTCGCTGCCCGCCGTCGGGTAATCTTCGAGGGCCTTCAGCATCGCGGCCTCGTCCCCGGGGAATGCTCCAAGCGCAGGCTTGCTTTTGCTATAGGCATCGATGTTCATACTTGCGGGCCGCACCTGGGCGGCGGCCCGGGCCGCGAGAGCAGCGATGATGAGCCCGCGGAACATTGATTTTGCTGAGAGCAGATCGAGGGGCCTGATGAGCAGCCTGCCTTAGCCTGCCTTGCGGTCAAGCGTTTTGGCTACAAAGTTGTGAGGCGACTCCAGCCACAAAATAATGCTGTCAGCAGAGTGCGCGAGATCGATGAATGCCTGAGCGCCCCAAACAAAGCCGCAGCTTTATTGGTGAGCTAGCGTCATGTAAAACACTAGCAACCGGGCAGGCTGGGCAAAAAGAAGTCGCAAACCCTTCCTACAGCGAAACGCACCGTCGTTTCAGCAGCTCTACGAATCACCTCAGATTACTGGACGAGTCGTGCGCACCAAACCATTGTGTCCGACGCCCTAGCTGTTGCCTGTGGTGCTGTCTGCGGCGCCCTAGCCCGCCACAACATCGCTCTTGTTGCGACGCAGCACGCCCTCGCGCCGTGGCATATCGCAGGGATCAATACCGCAGGAAGTGCAGTTTTGGGAGCCGTAGCTGCGGCGCCGCTGCCACCCGCGGCGAAGCTATGCATAGGCGTCGGCGCGTGCGGCGCGTTCACGACCTTCAGTACCTTCTCCATGGACGTCGTGACCATGATCGAAGCGGAGCAGTTCGCGAAAGCCGCGGCCTACGTTGGGGTCAACAACGTCGGCAGCGTCGGTGCCGCGCTCGGCTCGTACAAGATCGCCAAAGGGCTGTACCCGAAGCTCGGCAAGCGCTAGCGCCCGCAGCTCGTCCCCGTGCGCGCCCCTGTGCATAAGATAGATCCTGTGATTTCGTACGGGTTCGTGCTGCCAAAACACACTGCGAGAGGCCATAGCGCTGCCCGAAATGCGAACGGCAGCATGAAAGCCGTAGCGTGGCTGCTCGTCCAGGCGGCGGCGGCCGAATGGTGGTCCTTCGTCAACGATAACGCCCTGCGCGTCACGGATGAATTGCTTGTCGGCGCCGTGCTCACGGACCGGCCGGGCGGCTTGGCATGGAACGATGGATGGCCCGCGGAAGGCAAAGCACTGTGCTTCCGGCTTGGTACCAGAGAAGCCTGCAGAACGGACTGGGGCGCCCTCGGCGCACCCGCCGCGCGCCTCGCGGCCGTGGCCTTTGGCGTCGATGTGAATGAAGGCGCGTTCGGTTCACATGAATTAACGCTGGACATGCGCGTCGTCGACGTTGCGACGGGTGCGGACGCGTCGGAGGTCCTCCGGCAGCGAGTGCGGGCCGAAACTTTAGAGAGGTGCGTGGCCGAGGCCGCGAAGACCTCTTCATACAAACGCCACCGCGTCTTCGACGCGTTCCCGTTCTTTAATGAAGAAAAGGTGCTCGAGGTCCGGTTGCGGGAGCTCGACGATTCGGTGGATGTCTTCGTCCCCGTCGAGGCATCAGTAACGCACAACGGCGGCTCGCACGAGCCGCTCTGGCCGACGCTGCGACACGATCCTAGGTTCAGACGCTTCGCGCCGCGCGTGGCTTCGTATATTGCGGCTGTGTCAAACGAGGTCCCCGGTTTGAGCGCGAAGGAGGCGGCCTTACGACGCGAGCGGCAGCAGCGCGACGCCGTCGTAGAAGCGCTTGAGAAAGCCGGCGCCGTTGCGAGCGACGTCGTGATTCTGTCCGACGCCGACGAGATCCCCGATGCACAACGGTTGAACGCCGTGCTCGCCTGCCACGCTTATTTAACGGACGGAAAGGTCCTGCCGGCGGCGTTGCTCATGGCCTGGCACCAGTATGATTTTAGATGGCGCGCGCGCGTGCCCTGGGGCGCCGTCGCGCGCGAAGGTTGTGTAGTTGCGGAGGTCGGCGACCTGCGAGGGAGGACGAATTCCGATTTTCGGAGGATGCTGCGGGATGAAAGGCAAGCATCAAACTTGAGCATCGACCGGTCCCACGTCCGGAACGGAGGCTGGCACTTGTCGTCCTTCGGGGGCACTTCACTACTAAAAAAGAAGCTTGAAAGTTATATAGAGGCCCACGCCTATAACTCGTCCTTCTTCACGGATTCACAGAGGTTGGAGCGGTTACAAAGGAACGGCATCGGGTACTACGAGCTCGCCGGGCAATCATTGGACCCGGCCGGGAGCTTCGATTGTGTTGCTGATCGAGATGATTTACCTCGGTTCGCTTTACAACATCGCGACGATCTACCGGAGCTGTTTGGCGGGTCTACGTGTGAGGCGGAGGCGACGGACAAAGCTTGGCTGCAAGCAGACGTCGCGGGCGCGAAGCTCGAGTCCGCGGGCCAGTTCATCCTGGACGTGGACGGGACTTCCCGTAAGCCGTCGCGGACCTTCTCTATCAATGTTGTTTGTGTTCGACTTGATGATCATTTAGATGAGGCGCGGTTTTCAAATGATGTAGAAAATGCGTGCCGACAGGCATTGGTAAGGCGATCTGCGTGCAACAACGTCAAGCCCATGCTACGGGAGAAGTGTAAAGATGCGCTGGCCCTGTCTTCGGAGCATGCGGTCGAGGTCCGCGAGAGCGTTTCGTTCCAGGAGGAGCACTACGTGTCGCTGACGATCGACGGCCTGCCCGTCGTCGTCCCTTTATCAGCAACGTCGGATGTCAATGAGGTGAGCGGCGAGGTCTGCGCTTCATACAAACTGGACGCGACGCAGTGCGGCCAGCTCCGGGATTCGCTCGCGGCGCAGAGGCCCGTGGACGCGTGGCTGCAGCCGGGCGAGTGGTCCCGGGAGGCGTGGGAGGAGGCGGGGTAACTTGGTTGTGTTGTGGTTTTCATTCGCGTCGATGGCGTCGTCGTGGACGAGAGGTAGTCCGGTCTAGTAGTCCGGACGACGGATGTCTCTATGCTCCCGCCGCGCGTGTGGGCGAAATTCCCAGAGAGCCCCCGGAAGGGGCCGAAGACCGGTCCCCAGGGCTGCATACCGGCTCTCAAAACGCATTAGATGTGCCGCGCCGGCCGACCCCGCCTGCACCCGATCGCGAAGCGGTTGCTGGAGCGCCAGTGTCAACGCCGGGGCAGCTTCGACAACCGCTGGCGCCACCGCCACAGCACCAGTAGTGCGTGGGCAGCCTGAAGAGCCGCGCACACCGCTCCCAGAGCCGCGTCGGGCAGCCTCGCAGCCGCCCACTGAGCCCAGCCAAACAGCCACTCCCTGACCGCACCACAACAGCCATGAGCGCCGCCGAGACCGAGGAGGAAGCGCCTCCGCCCCAGAAGAAGTCCATCTTCAGCTGCCTGACGAACCTCCCTGGCGTCTGTGTGCCGCAGAAGAGTGCCGAGGGAGAAGAGCCCGCGCGCCGCCCGCGTCCCGGAACCTCTGACGACGCCGTCGACGCGACAGCGATGATGTCCACACACAGGCGGCCAGCTCCAAGACGCCCAAGAGCAAAAGTCCTACGAGCGTCGCGTCGAAGTTCGCCGCGCTCTCCCCCTACAACCGTAAAAGAAAACAAGAAGAACAAGCAGCAAAAGAGCACGAGGAGACGCGACTCAGGGACCAATTTAGACGAGTGGACACGGACCACAGCGGCAAGGTCGATCGGCACGAACTGAAATACTTGCTTAACAGGGTGACCGGTAGCACACCCACCGAAGATGAGTTGGACGAGATGATGGACGGCGTCGATACCAGTGGAGACGGTCTTATTGATTTCGAGGAGTTCCGTGGGATTCACCAGAAGGCCAAGTCCGGCGAATTGCGATTCGCGGAACTGTCAAGGGTGCTGACGGAGTTCGATGAATTGGTCGGTTTGCTCGACGACGACGACGGCACGGTGGCCACGGACGAGCAATCGACGGCGAAGAAGCCGCGGCTCAAGAGTCCGATGTCCCTCTTCTCCCACAAAAAGAAGGATGACGCGGAAACGCCGAAGCCCAAGGAGAAAAAGTCGCCCATGGCCTCCATGAAGGCGAAGTTCTCCTTCGGCAAGAAGAAGTCTCACGACGAGGAGGAGGACGTCGAGGAGGAGTCCGAGGCCGAAGAGGAACCGGCAGGACCCTCCGAGTCCCTCGAGACGCGCGAGCAGGCCTCCCACAAGACGCCGGCGAAGAGCCCGCCGCTGCCCGCGCGGCCGTCTACTGCAACAAAGAAGTCGCCGCCCTTGCCCCCGCGGCCGTCGTCGACCAAGAAAAATGATGTACCGGCGCCCGTTGAGGTACAGGAGGACGATCCGATCCCGGCGGCGCCGGCGTCGACGCCCGACGGGCCGCGGAAGTCCGGCGCGATGTTGGATGATGATGAGAGCGACTCTGATGAGGAGGCGGCACCAGACGATGATGACGCGGGCGAGGCGGCGGACCGCGTCGGCCCGCTGTCGCCCCTCACGCCCGCGCCGGAGCCGACGCCGCAGAAGACCGTCGAGGACGACATCGCCGCGGAGAGCGTCACGAGCTTCTCGCCCTGACTTACTTCTCCCGTCGTAAGATTCGCGGGATAGTTACAAAAAGCGATAGGGGATGCGATGGGGCTAATTCGATCCGTCACCAGAGCCATGCGAACAAAGTCGCGGCGGCGGCGGCGAGGCGTGGTGCGGACGCCGCGGCGCCACTCGCCGGAGTGTCCGTCGTAGTCGTACCTGAGCCCGAACCTGAGCCGGAGCCAGAGCCGGTCGTACTTCCGAGGTTCGACCAGTCGTAGTCATTCTTGGATTTGCCGTCGAGGCACTGGACCGGGAGCTTCACGGAGCTGTAGCCCGGGTGAGCCGTAGCGGTGTGCGCGCTCGTGTAGCCGTTGGAACCCGACACGCTGTTATACTCGCTGACCGTCGCACCGCGGTGACACCTGATCGTGTACGGGAAGTAGAGCGCCTCCGAGTCGGGCTTCGGGTTAGAGGGCAGCGCGTTCAGATCGCCGACCTTGCCCGTGACGTAGTAGCGGTATTTATAGTTATCGACGCCGTCCAACTCTCCTTCGTAGCCGCCGCAAGCGTCCTGGCAATAGGTTGCGTCGGCGCCCGCAGTGCCGCAGTTCTGGATCTGGACGCCACCGGGGCCGAAAGGGCCGTCTGCGCGGAATTGGGCGGTGAATGACGAGTCGCGTCGATGGCGTATAAGCAGACGCCGGTCGCGGACAGATCGGGAAGCCATCTTGTGCCCAGCCAATCTGCGGCGAGTGTCCGTTCGCGATCGTTGTGCCCACCGGTGCGTCCGCATCCGCTTGAGCTAATAGGCACGACGGGGGGAAATGGTAGTGGTAGCCGCCGTCGCCCGTGGAGTGGCCCGAGCAGCAATCGAAACTGATCCACTCGGCCGTCGCGTCGGCCACGTCGAGTTGAGGGCAAGAGCCACCCGAAACGAACGCTACGGCCCCCGAGTAGAATCCAACTCCGTTCAGCGCGTAGGCAACGGTGCCCATAGAACAATCGAGTTCTTCGGCCGTGTACGAGCTCTTGAGCTTTGGGTTGGCCGGCACCGTGACGCTCAGGCTTTGCTCCTTGCCCTCGACGAGCGTCGTTTGCTTTCCTTCGTCGCCGCACGAATTTCCCGGCTTCCCCGTGCAGTAGGACTCGTGGTTGGGACAACCCGTGGACACAATCTTGCGCACGTCTACGCCACTCTTGGTCGTGATCGTTTCCGTGTAGCTCGCACTGCTCCCGTCCGCCGCACAGGTCGCGCCGCTACTGCCGCCCCCACCACCACCACCGCCGCCCGGCGGGGGCGCGCGGGCTGCCCCCAGCAGCAGGGCTATCAGTATAGTCTGTTGGGGTGCCATCGCCCTCGTGCCCCTCGTGCGAGGTTGTTGCGTGCGGCAGCAGCCCCTGGTAAGGTGGCGCCCAGCAGCCCCTGTTTGCGGCAGCGCGACGGTTGCACTTGCACGTGCAGTGCTTCTCCTTCTTTCCGTTTTTGGACCTGAACCTAGGTTGACACACTAGCTCTCTGAGCCTGTCTAAAAAATAAGCGCCGCGAGGCCACCTCGTTAACAGAAGACCCAGGAGACATACTTCGATGATAGCTAATTATACAAATAAGACCTCGGTCAGAGCATCGCGACAAGCCCGGCGGCCACGAGGGCGAGGCGGGCGACGGTAGCGGACGCCGCGCCGTCGAAGTTGCAGACGGCTTCCGTCGTAGCTTTCAGGGCGAGCCAGTCATATTCCGTCTTTTCCTTGCCGTCGAGGCACTTGACGGGGTTTATCTTCGAGCTGTAGCCGAGATGCGCCTCGGCCTTGTGGGCGGTCGTGTAGCCGTCGGTGGTTCCCGAGAGGCTATTGTACTCGTCGACTGTCGCACCACGGTGGCACCTGATCGTGTACGGAAAATAGAGCGCCTCCGAGTCGGGCTTCGGGTTCGAGGGCAGCGAGTTTAAGTCACCCACTTCGCCGGTGATGTAGTAGCGATATTTGTATTCATCTACGCCGTCAAGCTCCATCTCGAGGCCGCCACACTCGTCCTGGCAGTAAGTTGCGTGCGCGCCCGCTGTGCCGCAATTCTGGATCAGAGTGCCTTCTGGCCCATAAGGCCCATAGATCGGGAAGCCATCTTGTGCCCAACCTACCTGCGGAGAGTGCCCATTCGCTACTGTTGAGCCCATCGGCGCGTCGGCCTCGGCCTGCGCGAGCAGGCACGACGGCGGAAAATGATAGTGGTACAAACCGTCTCCCGTGGAGTGCCCGGTGCAGCAGTCAAAGCTGATCCACTCCGCCTCGCTGTCCGAAACGTCGAGCTGCGGGCAGTCGCCGCCGCGCACGTACGAGACGGCTCCAGAAAAAAAGCCCACGCCGTTCAGCGCGTACGCGATGGTGCCCATCGTACAGTCGAGCTCCTTCGAGATCACATCTTGCGACCTCTTGAGCTTGGGATTGGCCGGCACTTCGACCTCGTCGCACTGCTCGGTGCCCTCGACCAGGGTCGACGTTCTACCTTCGTCACCGCACGACCGGCCCGGCTTGCCCGTGCAATAGGATTCGTGGTTCGGGCAGCCGGAGAACTGGATGCGGCGCACGGGCACGGAGCCGCTCTCATCGATGGTTTCGATGTAGATGCTACTGCCGCCGTCCGCCGCACAAGTAGCACCGCCGCCGCCGCCTTTCAGGAAGGCGTGGGCTGCCCCCAACCCGACGATGAGGAGGAGCTGCCTCATAGTATGTCCGATGGAAGCGATTTGCACCGAGAATTTCTGGCTGAGCTAGTATGTTTGTACGCTAGCCTTGGGGGCCGCAACCTCAAAAGACGCCACGAAGCATTCAAAAGCTCAAAACTGCACTGTCTGTGAGTAATTTGTCGTCCCAAAACGCCTGCAATCGCCTCCGAACGCTGGAAGCCATCGCTTCGCGTCATCTGCTCACACTCTGTAAAAGGCCCTCGTCTGTCTGCTGTCAAAAGTAGCAATACGCGTCGCCAGAAGCAGCCAAAATGCTCATCGCACGCATAGCTAGCCGTGCAGCAATCACGTGTCGCAGCCGTGCCGCTCTCACCGCAAACGCGTGTCGCGGCCATGCCGCTCTCACCGTACGCCACCTCTCCGACGCCGCCGCCAAGCAGCACGAGCGCGCGCTCGAAGCTTTGGACGCCGGCGCGCCGCCAGAAGCCGTCGTACCGCTCTTCGAGGCGGCGGCGGCGGAGGGCCACACCGAGGCCACGTTCTTCGTCGGCCTGGCCAAAGCGGGCCTGCTGGAGCCCGACGACGGCACCGTCGGTGGGACGCCGCCCGAGGTCGATCTCGAGGGCGCCGCGGCGGCCTACGCCAAGGCCGCCGAGCTGGGCTGCGCGCCGGCGGCCTTCAACTTTGCACACTGCTTGCGACGGGGCGACGGCGTGCCGTGCGACGAGAAGCGGGCCTACGACTACTACCAGCAGGCGTCTGAGCTTGGCGACGCCCGCGCGGCCTTCCAGCTCGGGTTAGCCGCGGACCCGCTCCACGGCGACGTGAAGCGGCCCGGCGGCGCGAAAGACGGCGACGCGGCCGTCGCTCATTACCGGCAAGCCATGGACGCGGGGCATTTCAAAGCGGCGGTCAACTTGGGTTTTCTGCAGTGCATAAATCAAATGGTCGCGGCGCGTTTATTCATGGCCTCCACGTGTTGATGTGCGCGCAGGTATTTTGCACTGGGAACCGCAGTCGCTCGCCCTCCTCAAAATGCCCGAGGAGGACCGAAGAGCAATAGCGATCGAGTGCTGGGAGCTCGCGGCCGACGCGGGCGTGCCGGAGGCGAGGGACTGCCTCAAACAGGCGCGAGATGTATGGGACGTCAAATACGAATAACAACAGATTAACTAACTAAACACAGGCCTCGCCGGCAAATCGCCACACCCCGCAGCGAGCGCCGCGAAGCCCCCCGGCGCCGCCAACACGGCCTCGGCCTCGTCGTCCGACGAGTCGTCCGACGACGACGCCGCGTCGTTTGGTAATTGCAGCCGCGCGCCGTACTTGCGGAACAAGCGGTCGTCCATGGCCTCGAAGTCGCGGCGGAAGACCGCCGCGATCTGCGGCGCGTCCTTTGCCTTCGCGGGGGCGTGGGCCGCGTAGAAGGAGCGGAGCGCGTCCTCGAGCGCGTCGGGGGCGGTTTGGGAAGGCGCGGCCGTACCACGTACGTCCGGACGATTTGGCGCATCGTGGTCGTCCCAGCGTCTCAATTTGCGGGCCTCGCGTCTCTTTCTGGAACTTTCGGCCACGGCCCGCTCGCACTTCGACGACGCGTCGTACAACGTAGAGACAGAGGAGGCGCGCACGCGGAGCCCGTCGAACGCCACCAGTGCATCTGAAACATCCAAGACGCCGTCGTAGCGCTGCGAGATGTGGGTTAGGATACAACAATCCGCGTTCGCTTCAGCTGCCATTCGAAGAGCCTCGGAGACCGTCGCGTGCTTCGTCGCGAGGGCCTTAGCTTTATCTTGATCACTAAAAGTTGCCTCATGTATCAAAACCAGCTTGCCTTCCTCCCGACACTTGCGCGCGAAGTGCTCCGAGGGCCGGCCGTCGCCGGAGTACGCCACGGCCCATTCTTCGTCGTCGCAGCGGACCACGCACGCAAAGGCCCCGCGGCAGTGCGTCACGCGGATCGACGTGATGGAAAGCGGCCCGCGCTGTAGCTTCGAGGAGGCTTGGTCCGCGATGGCATGGATCGCGTAGCCGCTCGGCGGCGCCCCTAGTACATCTAACGCAACTCTCAAAAAGGCGGCGACGCGCGCCGGCGCCAGGACCTGGAGAGGCGGTTTGACATCGTCGCACTTCTGCCGCTTGAGCGCGCGCGCGACGTCCTCGTTAGATCGCCCGCAGCGCCGCGCGGCCGCATTCACTAGTGCCGCGAGGCCTCCAAAATGGTCCCAGTGCGCGTGCGAGACCCAGACCGCGCCGAGCGCGTCGAGCGTCTCATCAGTATCCGGCCCGAGCGTTCGCAGCGTGCCGGCGCCGCAGTCGAGGAGTATTGAGGAGGCCACCCACTCCACAATGATAGCGGACTCGCCGCGCCGCGACGAGGGCTTCGCCGAGCCCGTGCCGAGGAAGGTGAGGAGCGGGCCCTCTCCATTGTCGTCGGACGGCGTGGCGGCCGCGTCGTCCGCGATGTCCCCTTCACATTCTTCGACGTGCAGCCGCGGCGCGACGTAGCACCGCAGCACACCGGGACCAGGCTCACTCCTTGACGAAAGCACGTCGCCGAAGAACGCGGCCCTTTCTCTCATTAAAGCATTTGCCTTCGTGAAGCCGCGTCTGCAGTTTTCTCGCGTGTAGTCCACAACTATTCGATTGACGATCTGCGTGTCGCTGCCTTCCGTGTGCAGCACGACGTCCGCATCATCATGATACGCGTCGGCACTTATAACGAGCGTCCGCCCGCACACTTCTACAACGAACGCCGCACCTTTTCTACACACGCGGACGAGGTCGTCTTCATAACTTTCCTCGATACGAACGGCATCGGCCCAGGGGCACGCCGCTCGTAACGCGGCCGCAGCTATTCTCGAGGCGGCCGCGTCGCCCACAATCGCAGGCATGTCCACACCGCTCTCGCGGCAGTGCAAAAACAATTCCGGCACTCCTAAAGCGTCCGTGGCCTTGTTTAAGAACGTCGCCCGGAGGTGTTTCAACGAGACATCATTCGCGCCTAGTAGTCTCGCACACCCTTCGCCGCAGCGGAACGCGTAGCACGCTTCCCTATTTTGCAGCGCGTCGCTGCCGCAGCGGCCCACGCACAACAGTAACGACGTTTCGGTGCCGTCGGCGCCTCCTATCAATTCGACGTAGGAGTAGCGTTGGGGGGGTGCTGCTGCCATTGCCAGTGCGGCACTGGCCCGTTGCGGCGCGACTGGTGCGGCAGCGATGGCTTGTGACTTGTGCGACCCGCAGCGAATATTTTCGCAGGCGGAGACCTACGGATTACGCTTGTATTGCCACTTTTTGCAGCTCTTGCTCCAGCCTGCTAGTATCTTACGCCGCTAGCCCACCAAGAGAAATTCGATGAAGCTGTCGGAGAGGGTCTAGCACGCTCTGCTACGGCCGCTACCAGCTGAAAACCAGTGCTGCGCTAGCACACGTCGGGGTCTACGCACCCAGCCGAGCCAAAAAGCTTGCGATATACCCACGCCGCGCGCTGCCGGAGCGGTGGTAGCTGCATCTCACTGCCAACAAACACACCAGTGCTCGCAGAGAGCGCTCACGCTAGCTCGTTCGCCCTAACAGAGCAGACAGAGCAATCACAAAAAAAATCCAGCCTAGCCATTCATCATCTGCACCCGGTCGCGCGTCGCGCAAGATAAATACGCCAGTCGACGCGAAATAAAAAAGCATGGCCGCCCAAGCATCAGCCGCCGACGCCCTGCCCTCCTACGCCGACGTCTCGCCACCGGGCGGGCGGCGGAACCCGTCCGGCGCGGCGAAGCACTACGTGCTAGCCCAAGAACACTTATTACGCTCCTCACCATCGAACCCGTCGCCGACGACGATGCCGCCGCCGGCCGCCGGGCTCGCCGCGGGCGCGTTGGGAGATAGACATGTGGTATGTTTTCTAGGACTGCCCGCGCGCGGCAAGCAGTTCATGGCCGAACGCCTGCAGCGCTACCTGACCTTTTTTCATGGTGCCCAGTGCGAGGTGTTTGATCTGAGCGGGCCGGAGTTACGCGAGAGTGACGCTAAAGTGGGAGACGCCCTCGCCGCTTACTTAGAAGCGGAGGACGCGTCGGCGACGACGCAGTTGTTGAGGAGTGCCGAGGGCATCGACGACGATTCGTTAGATCGGCTGAAGAAGAATGTGGACAGTGGGAGGATCGCTATCCTGGACTCTTCAGACGGTTTCGAGAGCCGAGATAGAGTCTGGGCGGGAACCTCCAAAACAGCGCGCTACGAGATGATGAAACATTTATCGACGCTACGAGTGCACGTCAAGTTGTTGTTTATCGAAGTGGTCGTGAGGGACGACCGCGTCGTACGGTCATTCCTACGCTCTAGATTAACAGACGAAAACATGGACGAGGCCCAGATCCAGCGAAAACTAGCAGCTACCGAAAGAGCTATAAGGGACTATGGCCGCCACTTCGTGACCATCCAAGATGATGGTTCGGAAGATGACTTGTCCTATGTAAAACTAATAGACTACGGCAAAAAAGTGCGATCTCGGCGTCCCGCGGTGCTGCGGCGCCTTCACGCCATCGACGCGACTCGTGTCCATCAGACGAGGTCGCGGGTGGTTTCTTTTTTGATTTCGAGGCCATTCGGACCGCGTCGAGCGACCGCGATGCTCCGCACAGGTGATCACGAACAATATCCGCGGTTTTCTGCTCATGCAGATCGTCAAATATCTGTCTCATGTGCACCCGCGGCCGCGGACGGTCTATTTGTCGAGGCATGGTCAATCTTTATATAATGTGGAAAAAAAGATCGGGGGCAACCCGGGCATCACGGAGGCCGGCGAGCAGTACGCCAAGTGGCTCGGGAAAGTGGTCCCGGGCGAGGTCTGGACCACATCTCGCCAGCAGTCTCCCTTGAAAGACTTGGAAGACTCGACAGATGAAGACGAGCAGTCTTGTAGTGGAAGGCCGCTGTTCGGGAGGCTGTTTCCTTGTGTTGATTTGCGGACGGGGCAGACGTCTCCAAAACCCATCCAACCGGCTCGCTTGTGGACCTCTACTCTCAAGAGAACGATCGACACCGCGCGACACATTCCCCATCCCGTCCTCGAGTTGCGAGACGGCGGAGTGTGGCACCAGATGTCGCCTCGAGTATACAGGAACCTGGACGAGATCTTCGCCGGGGATTGTGAGGGTCTGACCTATGAGGAGATTGAGCGGACTCATGGTGACGAAGCTAGGTTGAGAAAAAGGGACAAACTTGGGTACAGGTACCCTCGAGGTGAAAGCTACTTGGACTTGATCGCTAGATTAGATCCTCTGATGCACGAGCTCGAGTCGTACAAGGAGCCTTTACTGGTCGTGTCGCATCAGGCTACTTTGAGGGTGCTCTATTCCTATTTAGTTGGTGGCGAACGTCGAGACGCGCCGAAAGTCGAGATCCCGCTGCACACGCTCATAAAGATCACGTGGGACGGCTGGCGGTCGATCCGCGAGGAGCGCATCGCCATGGAGGACTTTACCGTTGGCTTGCAGGACGACGGGCAGCAGAACCACTAGTCGTCCTGCTTTGTGTGTAACTATAATTCGACCGAGTAGCTTTTTCCCGAGTCATCCCGAGTCGCGTCGATGGCGTGCGAGTTTCTCCCCAATTTGCCGGTGCACCGCCCCGGGGCCGCGGCTCCAGGGCTCGCAAACGCTGTCGACGTAGAAACCCGCGAGCTCTGGAGGCTCGGGGCTCGATCGCAAGTGATTTATCTTTAGCTTTGTCTTAGACTCTACAGCCTTAGTGCTCATTCAGGAAGCTCCAAACAGCGTCTCCTCGTCGGCGTTTCGCCCACAGCAACTACGTCCAGGGCTCGCGCGTTAGGAAATCCGAGCTAGCGCTGTAAGACACTAGCAAGCTATGCCGGAAAAAAAGTACCCGAGCTGCCTCGTCCGTACTCCGGACTATCTGGCTCACGGGCCAAGGGGAGCTGTCTGATTTGCACTTCGAGCTGGACAACGCCCTTCGACTGCTTACTGCGTATAGATAGCACAGCTCTTGGGAGAGCTGCCACCAGTGGGCAGCTGAGCAAATCCAGACGTCGCGCGCACGCCGCCGCAGCGAGCCAAAACAAGGGCCAAACTCGACGCGATGCCGCGGCCCCTCACGGCGCTCGCCGCGCTCGCGCTCGCCGCGGCGAACCCGCTGTGCTCGAATCAGCACGCCGAGTGCGAGAACTGGGCGCGCCAGGGCGAGTGCGCCAAGAACCCGAGCTACATGGAGAAGAGCTGCGCGGCAGCGTGCGGCGTCGACTGTACCAAAGCAAAAGACTGCTTCGGCTTCGAGGTCGACCTCTACGGCGACGAGATGACGGACCACGACAGAGATACGTTCGCGAACAATTTGAGGATCAACCAGCACCAGCCGCCGACGGTGCCGCAGTTTACGGAGCTCGGGCACAAGCTCGTCCGCATCCCGGAGCCTCTGCGGTCGCGGCTGTTTCAACATAGACAGCTCATGCTCGACCGCGAGTTGTTGAGGCGGGAGGGCTGCACGCGCGGCTACCTGAACAACTGCGGGCGGCATCCCACGCTGACGATGCCCTTAGATAGGGACTTGACGCTTGCTATAAATAGGGCGACGGCGGAAGTGCTCGAGGATTGGATAGGGAGAGAAAAATGGGGTTCATTAGTGCACACGTCGACGTACGGCATCCGGCGGTACACGAACGGTTCGACATTGCAGGCACATGTGGATGTGGTGGCCACGCACGCCGTCTCCGCTATATTAAATATAGGACAGGACGTCGATAGCGATTGGCCTTTACAAATCATGGGCCAAGATCTGTGTGGAAATCATCCAGTGCGTCGGGTGCACCACGCCATCGAGCAGGCGTCGCGTCGATGGCGTGGAGGTCGGCGCGGCGATTCAGGACGAACGCGCCGTAAATTTGATTTCCACACAGGCCACGATGGTCAAGCGCACTCCGTCGTCATGGCGCCCGGCGACATGGTCCTGTATGAAAGTGCGAAGGCGATTCATGCGAGGATGATCCCCTTGAACGGGACGAGCTACGACAACGTCTTCGTCCACTTCCGACCTTCCAAAGGGTGGGAGAAGTTCGTGGGCGTGCCGAACGGAGGGGTGGTCGCGGACCACGTCGAGCTCTGATCTGGCCCCAGTCGTGTGTAAGTTGAATGTACTAGAAAACCTCAATTCTTAATGTCCTCGGGACCGATCTCGTTGCCCGGCGGCAGCGGGTTCTTCGACGTCAGGTCGTCGTTGACATCATCTAGATAGCCCGTGACCTGCTCGAAGCGCTGCGTCGGCCATACTTTATCGGATTCAAGTTCGATGTGGATGGGGTCCGTGAAGAATTCGAGGAATTCTCGGAGCGTGAACCACGGCTTTTTATGGTTAGAATCCGCACAAGCCCGGATGCGATCGGCCGAGGGAATGAATTCCGCCGCCCCGCAGTCCATGGGGTCCGGCACGTTCCGCCTCGTGCAAATTTGATGGACCTTCAACACATCTTGAAACAGGTCCCAGGCCACGTCGACGTCGTCGAGGTCGTCACTCAACTCGAAGTTGTCCGGTTTTTTCGAGACTTTCCTGAAATGGTTTCCTACAAAGTTTCTTGAAGGACAATCTTCGGTGCACATGAGCACGCGGCACTCCTTGTCATCTAGGGCCGGGATTGTTTCTAATTTGGTCAAGAAATCCAACGCATTCGGGCACTTCGTCTCGAAGACGCCCACCACACAGTTCGAGTGGGCTAGGCACAACCCCGTCACGGCCATGTCCTCGACCGTCGTCGGGTGGTTCCACGGCGAGTCCTCGATGGCAGCGTCCAGCTCGTCCACGACGGCCTTGGTCTGTGCCAGCGCGTCTTCATCCGTACTACCTTCAGCTAATTTCCCGACGTACATAAACCTCGACACACTTGCCCGGCGCTTACCTTCTTTAGCTTGCCGCTCGCGCTCGTGCTGTAAGGCTTCGTACACGGACACGCCCATCATCTCCTCGACGGCCTTGCGGCTCTCCTCGAGCTGTTCCTCTTCCGTCAGCTCGACGGACGGCTCCTTCTCGACGGAATCCTTGGACTTGGCGTCTCCTTTTTTGCCATCCTTCTTGCTGGCTTCTTTCGCCGCCGGCGCCATGGCTGCTGGGCTGCCCTTCCGTGGGTTGTCTTATTGTTCGTTCGCGTGAAGTGCTGGCGTCGCGTGAGCGCGGCACAGGTCGAATTGGCAGCCGCTTTATTGGGCGCTGGATGGACGCCGGGGCTCGATGGCTCCTACTAGGGTACCGCTCCGAGGCCTCGTATCACGGTTCACCGACGTTGGCACCGCTCCGAGCCTTGTTGTGGGCGGGCAGCGACGCTTGCCGGCAGGGCCGTCTATATGGTACCATACCTTACTTATACAATTATGGGCCTGGCTGGGCGTCGATGCTGTTGCCCCCAATCGCTAAGGGAGAGGGCCTGCGAAGCCGCCGCACGCTTTGAAATTGCGCCAGTAGCAAACCATTATTACATCGATAGTGCAAGGCGTCGCCCCGTACACCTACGGAGAGCAGCACTCACAAACAGAGCATTATCGCAAACAGACGGCTCGGCAACGCGATAGAGAACGGCTGACGACCAAACACCTGAGGAATCACCATGGATCACGGCCCCTATCCATGGGCGACTCAAGATGCATCTGCAGCACCTTTTCGCGCGCCGCCGCCGCCCGCGCCTGCACTGTCGAACCCCTTCGCCCCGCCGGCGGTGCCGCCGCCTCCAGCTGTAGGCCAGGGCATACCACGCGCGCCGCCGAACGCTCACGAGGCCATGGACCCGTTCCACGCCCTGCCGGGGGCCGCGGCGGCGCCGCCGCAGCGCCAGCGGACGATCCGCCTCCCGGCCGGGGCGGCTGAGAGCAGCACCCCCGCCCCAAGCCGCGGCGGCCGCGGGGGCCGAGGCCGCGGTGGCCGAGGACGCGGTCGCGGACGAGGCCGCGGCCGCGGCAGGGGCGGGCCCGCGCCGGCGGTGCCGCCGCCCGCACCGGAGGCGCCGCCGCAGTGGGTGCAGTGCGACGGCTGCCAGAAGTGGAGACGATTACCGGCGCACGTCGACGTCGCGTCATTGCCCGAGCGCTGGTTCTGCTCGATGAACCGCTGGGACTCGCAAAGGAACCAGTGCTCCGACCCCGAGGAAGTAGCGCCCGCCGCGGAACCCGTACGCCAGAGCCCGTCGCCCTCGCCGCCCGCGGGCGACGATCTACTCGCGGAGGCCGAGGCCGCGGCGGCCGCCCAGGCCCAGCTCGACGCCGATGTGTTACCTGTAAGTTATGGCGACGAGCGCCTCGCCTCGAAGAACGCTTTGGAGTTCGAGCTGCCGCGCGCGACGACGGCGAAGCTCACGAAACGGTTTCTAGGACCGAAAGAATCAAAGGACCAGGAGCTCCAGGCAGCCCTGGCGCGCGCGGGCGGCTTATTCGCGATGACCGTTACTTACGCCGCCACGGACGTTTGCTTGGAAAATAAACGACAAACAATAGGCCCGCAGGACGTCCTGACGGCGCTGGACGCCTTAGGGTTCGGTGAAGACGACCTCGACGCCTTGTCGCAATTCCTGGAGAGGGATAAAGAAAGACGACCAAAACACACGTCGGGCGACGGCAAAAAGTATAGGGGAGTGTACCAGGGCTCGATCAACGCCTGGTACTCCCAAATCAGCATAGGAGGGCAGCCCATCCATCTGGGAAGTTATGCAGCTCCAGCTGACGCCGCCAAAGCTTATGATAGAGCCATCTGGTCCAAGCTCGGCGTCGAGGCCGCGGCGTTATTGAATTTCCCCGAGCTCATCCCCGAGAGTTTACCGTACGTCGCGGAGGCGAAGCAAAAGCAAATGGAACAAGAAGCGGAAAAGGCGCGCCAGCGCGACGAGAAGATTCGGTTGAGGGAGGAGAAGGAAGCATTGAGGGAGCAGCGGCGGCTGGAGAAGGAGGAGAAGAAGCGCTTGAAGAAGCCAGCCAAGCGGCGGAAGCGCGTGGCCGAGGGCGACCAGGGATTTTATAAGTAGTGTTTGTGTATTACTCATCTTTCCGCTCGACCTTCGGAGGGGGAAGCCCGAGGTTGTCGACCTCGCCCGCGGCGCGCGCGAGCTGGTAGCACACGGCCTCGACGCTGGCTAGCGCCGTCATGCGCGCCAGACTCGCCTCGTTGCCGATGGACTCGTCGAGGGGCCGCGGATTTTCCCGGTCAAAATAATCGTCCCAGGCCTGCTCGCGCGCGTGGAGGAGCGACACACGCACGTCCTCAAACGCGGCCAGGACCGTGGGCAGGTCCGAGGGCGACGCCACGGCGGCGGCCTCGGCCTGGTCGGCGAGCCGCTGCGTCGCGTGGAGCAGCATGCGCGACCGGTGGTCCTCGCGCGTCCCCACATAAGTCTTGATCGCGCCGGCCAGCGTCGTCAGCGCGGCCGCTGCATTTGATTGGGCGTCCAGCAGATTCTCGAAGCCCGCGGCGTCGAAGGGCCGCTGGCAGGGCGGCTCGAACTTCGCGATACTTCCGAGACGCCCGCAGCATTTGTGCGGCTCATTGGCGGCGGCACGTCTTCTCGGCCAAGGACGCGTGCGGCGTCGAAGGTGCCGGCGTCACCAGGCCTCCCCGACCCGCTCGCGCATCTCGTGTGCAAGTTCTGGCTCGGCGAACCCCCGCTCCGTCGTCGCGCGGCGCCCGCGACCGAGTAAGTACAACACCCTCGAGACTCGACGCGGCGACGCCATCCACGCGACAAGTCCCTCGCCGCAGCCGCCGGACCGAGTAAGACTACTAAACTTATCCCACATTCATCGCCCCGCCACTTTCAGCCGCGGCGACGAGGCACCGCTCCCTATCTGAATCGTCAACAAACAACCGCCGCCGGCCGCGGTGGCGCCAGTGCACGACCTTCGCCGCTTTGACCGCCGCGTCGAAGCCGTCGTCCGTTCTACATTCTAACAACCATCCTTGCCGGAAGGCCACGCGCTGGTCCTCGCCGGCCCACAAGATGATCTGGTCGCGGACGTTCGGCGGGATCGGCGACGCGTTCTTCGCCGTCAGCGGGTGGGCGTGCGTCTCCAAGAATTTGAGAATCTGCGCAACGCGGATCCCGCGCTGCGTGATGCAGTTCTTGACGATGTCGCGCGTGATGGCGCCGACGACAACGTTGGGCAGCCGCACTTTAATCTCGCAGAACAACCCCAGCGTGTTCAGGACTAACGAAGCGGAGGCTTGCGTCGCGTCCGTGTAGGCCACCACTTGAAAGTTCGTCTGCACGAGGATAGAAACGCCGCCCGTGTCGGCCTTTTCTTCGGAGCCGAACGCGACGCCCGCGCCTATCGACGTGGGGTAGAACCGCGACGACGTCTCCTTCCTCCTGAAAATCAACCCTAGCGCAAACAACACTTCAAGGGCCCGCTGCTGCGGGTCGCTCAGCTCCGCGATGGCGTAACTTCGACCAACAGTGGTATACGCGAGCGACAGGATCAATGCCACGACGTCGCCCCGATCATTTTGTGGAGCATGGTTCGCGAGGTACTCGTCGACCAACACCCAGACCTGCTCCGCTCGCGGTTTCAGCAGAAAGTCCACACCTTTCCCAGTAATTTCCAACATACCGCCTTCGATAGGAGTCATGAGCTGAGCACCTTTCAGAAAATCTTGCGCGCACTGCGGCGGGATGGCCGTCTCGTCCAAGTCTTCGCCCGTCAAGAAGAGTAGGACGTTGGTCCACCGCCACCGCGTCCACTGGTCGAGCTGGTCTAATGTAGGTGGTTTTTTATCTACCGTAGTACCTTGCAACCTCCAGGGCTCCTCGGTATTGCCAGCCAAGGCTTTCCCGAGATTTGTACTAAATGCCGTTGGGATGCGCAACTTCTTCGCACCATCCAGAGCCTCCACAATTCGTAGGGACTCAAGGACCGCCACCGCTCTAGCGAACGAGCCGCTCACCGTAACCCAGTTCCGCGCTAAGGTAATGTCGACGCCCGCCTCGCCGCACACTAACAGTCGTAGTACGATCTGCTGCTCCAGGGGCGCGAGCATGCCGAAGACCGCCTTGACAGTCCATTCATTTCCCGCACTCACCGCGTCCTCGTCGTTCGTCGCGCCGTACAACCTATCTTTGGCGGCGCGGTCGAGGGTCTTGATGATGTTGAGGCCGAGGCCCGACATGTTGCTTGCAGGCCGCGGCGGCGTGCGGGCACAGAGAGTGCTGCCTTGGCAGTGCTGATGCGGCGGGCGCCCCAGGAGCCGTCGCAGCGGTCTGAGCGGTTGCGGCTACTATTGGGCGGCTACGCAACGTCCTCAATTCGTGCAACAGGTTGCTCCGCGCGCCGCAATTAGCAAGTAAAGCCGGCTTGCTTGCTTGCTAGTGCCTTACAGCACGCTAGCCCCGGCCGGCCGCGCAGCTTTGCGTAACGCGCCGTACGCACGACAGAATCATCTCGTAGTCCAAATAAATGCTCAACGAGTTTGTCTGCAGCGTTCGGTCACACAAGAGTGCCGAGCTGGACGCTGCGAGACGTCAAAACCACATGCTCCACCACAAGCGCTCCTTGACAAGTAAAAACAAACACGCGCAAGCGTAAAAAAACAGAGTCACAAGTATGAAGCCGCTCCAAACCCTAGCGCACTGCGCGCGCGAATACCCATTGCTGACAATGGTAGGGGTGTACTCCGCATTATATACGGCCGGCGAATTCATCGCGCGCTACATCTACGAAGAGCCTGACTACGTGTTCGGTGACGCTACGGCGCTGATGCTCGACTCGGCGGAAGCCGGTCTACTCGAGTTTGGAAACGTAAGTTTGGTGGCGCTGCGACGCTTGTTTGGTCACGACGCTAGAGATACAGCGGCGTTCGAACATGTCATTGCGTCCTATTTCAGACAAGCTGCGGTGCTCCTGCAGCGGTGCCTCGACCGGAATATCATTTCCGTCGAGGAGGCCGAGGCCGCGGCGGAGTCGGGCGACGAAATCGGTGATAGAGTGCGCCTCGGCATTTCGGCCGCAGTTCTATTATCTGCGGCGGTGCGCTCCGCCGACGACGCGGCCCTCGCAAATAAAGCAAGGATCGTCCTCGCGAGCGGGGACGCCGTCGTCTCCAACGATTCGGTGCCCGCCGCGCTCCAGGAGGCGCTCGCCATGGTCCTGGAGGCGAAAAAACAATTAGCCTCGCCGCACCACCGCACCGCCGAGGACCGCGTGCGCCTGTGCCGCGATTTGGTGCGGGCGGCCGTCGACGGCGGCTCGAAGGCGTCGAGCCCCTCCGACGCCTACAAGCACTGGACGGAGGACGGCGGGACGGGCGCCGACGCGCTGGCCGGCGTGCTCTTGCGGCGTGCGGCAGCGGGCCTCAAAAAGAATTTAGGAGAGCGCTACGACGGCGCCATGGACGATGTCTTCGTCGAAGTGTTGGAGGACCGCTTCGGCAGCTTCGAGGACGGCGGCCTGTCGACGCACCTCGTCCCGCCGTCGGACGCGCGGCTGCTGGCGCGGCGGCCGGCGCACCCGGGTATGTGGTATGATCAGTAACTGTGTATTTTTGTTCACCAGTGCCTTCACAACGCGCGTGATGCCAGGCGGCTTTGCGGTGCTAGCGGAACCACTGGGGGGAGATACCACGCGTCGCGATTCGACCTTCTCCGCCATGCACAGGAAGTGAGGGCGCGTGCGGGTAGATAGCAACCAAGCAACAATCGTGAGCTAGCAGCGTCAATATTACTAAAGAGCACAGGCGCGCCCATGGGCGTCCGGCTGGGGTCCGTCCAAAATCCCGGCGCAAGCTGCCCCCGCCGCCCGCCGCGGCCGCGGCAGCGCCTCCCGGGGTCTCGCCCCGGGGCCGCGAGCTCCACGCGCGCGTCCGCGCGCTGCCGCAGCGCGTCAACCGCGGCAAGGGTGCCCGACACCTGCGCGCTTCGCTTTACGACCGCTTAGGACCGCTCCCGCCCGTCGCGCGCGGCCACGGCAGCAAATCGGCTCCCCACACCGTCGCTACCTTCGCGTCCTCCATCAAAATCTTCGGTCAGCGCTCGACGCCGTGCCGCGGCGGCGCCGCCGCCGCAACGAAGCGGCGTCGAAACCGCTGAACCGGTGGCCACCAGACATCGCCCGTGCGTTGCTTGATCGTATCGTTTGCGTGTGTGTGCGCTCGCTAGCTTGCGGTGGGGGCGTCCGCCGGCGCCGCGCTCGGACGGCACCTCACTTCTAATTGCAGTCCGCGCGAGAAGAAGCGTGGCCTCGCCGGCAGGACCCTCTCGAGCTGTGTTTAAGGGCTCTCCAGAGCATCGGCAGCTTCCTCCGCCCCGCACGGTGTTTGATTTGCGCGCGCGCGCAGAGGAGAACGCTGCCCCCCCATCAGGACACTGCCTCGCCTCGCGCCCCGCGCGCATCGTGCGCTGCCCGGGCGCCGGCAGCTACGCGCGAGGCGGCGGGCGCGCAAATGTCGTCGACAAAAGAGAAGAAGAGGGATGCCCGCAAGAAGCGGTCTGCGGCGGCCGCCCGCGGCGACGAGGACGCTAAAAAGAAAATGAAGAACGATGCGGATCGGAAGAAGGAGCTCCGGCGAATCAGGGCGGAACGCGCGAAGCCGGACTGGCCGGGATTCCCCGACCGCGACGCGTCGCTCGGGCCAGCGCTCACGGACAAGGAGAAGGCAGCTCAACAAGAGGCACGCGATAGCATAGCCAAGGAAAAAGCCCGGAAGAAAAAGCGGGTCCGGACCAACGAGCACTCTGAGCGTCACAAGGAGCGGCTTAGAGCTCTCATCTCGGAAGCGCTCCTTGAGGTTCAGCGAGACTTCATCAAAATATTAGAGAAACAAGACATGTGTCGCGTCGACGGCGTCCTGGCGTCAGAGCCGGAGCGGCGGCTGGAATTGTCGCGGGACCCCGACCTCGCTTTCGGCTGCTACTTACCGGAGGACTCGGCGTTGCCCCAGATCGGCGCAGGCCTTGCGTGGCTGCACACCCTCGAAATAGTTTTCCAAACAAACTTGACCCCCTGGAGCTGCGATTGCGACGGCGGCCAGCGCCGGAAACGCCGCGTCTTCGACTTCGCCGCCGCGGCCGGCGTGTTCGCCGCTGCTGCGGCCAGCGACGCGTCGTTCGTCGCGGGTGACTTCTACGCACGAGGCTGTCGTTCGCGTGTCGGATCAGGAGCAGGCCCAAGGGGCGCACCGCTCCAGTCATTTCCGCGACCTTTCTATTCTTGCCTTTCACCGGATGTCCTTTACCTCCCCAGTCCGTGGGGGGACCGCAGGAGTGCTTTGGCCGGCTACAAACTCGACGCGACGCGTGAGTTGGCTATTTATGGGTTGCAAGAGATTATGCACTCGAGGGCGCCCCGATGTCCTGAAGATCAAGCCGATGCGCGTACGTGGGAATTGCTGTGCGCTTTCCGGGAGAAAGCTCTTTATCTCTGTGACGGCCGGCGGGCCGTCTCCTGGAGGTGCCACGAGTGCGGGTGGCTCCGGGACATAGACCAGATCAACAAGATGGAGGCCCACGCCTGCCCGCATGAATCCTGCGACCAGGAACAGGATGATGACGAGAACGAATTCTTGCCTGAGACTCACCGGCCTCGCGCCTACATTGACGTGAGCATTGACGACAAGCCTACTGGACGCATAGTCTTCGAGCTGTTCGACGATAAGGTCCCCAAGATGGTGGAATGGTTTCTGGAGCTCTGCAAAGGTGTTCGAGGGAAGACGTACAAGGGAGGCGATGTGTGGAGTGGAAGGGAGCATCACTTCGAATTTAATTTGCGAAAGGGCGCCGCACCAGGCAAGAAGATCCGCTTCGAACATCCCTACGGCGAGGAAGATCAATACGTGATTAGCGGCGAGGAAGTGAGTCCAAAATTTTTATATCATAGAGTGTACGCCTACGACGATGTTATCGAGATCGGGAGTAACCGGTGCGAGTATCCAACAGACGAGGCCAAGTTCAGGTGTCCAGCAGACGAGGCCAAGTTCACAATCTACGAGCCATTTATCCGGAAGGGCACCCTGTACTTCAGGGACCCGCTACTAAGCAGTTACGACGAGCAATCTCAAGCATGGCGAGACGAAAATAATCAAGACCCTTCTGATATTTACATTTTGATGGGGACGAGGCCTTTAGGCGCGCACGACTATAGAAGAGATGTGCCTTTTGGACGTGTTCTCGAATATCAAGAGATGCAGCACCCTGATCCCCCAAAGGGTATGTGGCCCTCTTGGAAAACAATCAACAAAATCGTGGACGCTGTAGAGGCCAAAGTTGACTGGGAGGCCCCCTGGGATGCTACAAAGCCCAACGTCAAAATCTTTGCCTGCGGCCGGCTCGAGGACGCCGACAATTCCATTTCACGGATGGCCTACCTCGCTGCGTTGCCCCCGCGTGCACTGCGCGCCCTTGGTCCCATTGAACATCCGGCCTACAAATTCCTAGAACCGTATGGAGACGACTGGGAGCGCGCGCTCGCGGCGGTGGCGGGGCGTTCTGAAGCGTGCGCGGCACGCGTCGCGGAGCTCTCTCCAGATGATTACTCCAGCCTGTTCCACGCGCTGGATACTGAGCTGGAACGGGAGGCCGCCCAACGGCTCGAGGACGCCGACCATCCCGACGTCGAGGACAACGATGTCGTTGAAGAGCCCCGCGTCGAACAGGATTACGATGACTACGTTGAAGAGCCCTGTGTCGAACCGGATTACGATGACTATATTGCCGCCCGTTTTTGTCCTATTGATCATATATGACGAATGCTACACGCCCGTGCAAACGTCGAAACAACAACATTCCCGCGAAGTCCGCGGAAGATTTTTTTTTTTAAAACACACGCCGCCAGAGACGACCGGCGCAGCGCCGACGCTCGGCCACAGGTCGCGCGCCAGCCACAACATCGAAACAACACCACCCGCCAAGCGCGCGGAAGAACCCGTCATGCCAAACGTCGAGTAAGCATGCAGAAGGGTTTCTTACTATTATAATTAGTATGCAGTAGAGAAAAGCAGAGTGCCGGGCGCACCCACGGGCACCCACGGGCTACGGGCGTCTTGTAAGACACTAGCAAGCAAGCAAGCAAAGCAAATCGGCTGCCGCATCGCTCGACACATTGCTTGTTGAGGCAGTACTCACAGTGCATTCTTGGCGCACGCGCGCGCTCTTGGAGCCACAACAGTGGCAGCAGTGCAGCTGCCAGAGATGAGCGCCATGATGCAGGCCTCGGCCAACCCGGCACCTAGAAGCCCAAAGCCGAACCGCCGCATCACGGCGACGCAGGTGCACGGTGCTTTAGTGATGGTCGCCGAGGGCCGCGGCAGTATCAGATCCAGGTCCGAACAGAAAGTCACGGAGTGGGAGGTCGGGCCGTCGCCGGGCTACGTCGCAGCGTTAGTGGAAGTAGCGCAAGCGAGAGCCGAGGGCGAGGCGGCCACCGGTGCTAGATTGTTAGCCGCCATCTGCCTCAAAAACGTCATCGGGAGGCGCTGGCGACCTAGAAAAGGCAATGCTGTGGATGAACGGGAAAAGGACTTAGTGAGAAGGTGGCTGCTCGACGACGCCGACGAGGAAACTGATGAGCGCGTCTTCGCGCAGCTCGAACTGTGCGCACGGCGCTGCGCCAAGAACGACTGGCCCGCGACCTGGCGGGACGCGCCTTCTGTGTACTTAACAAGCTACTCGCGTGGACGTGGAAGAGCGTTGCGGCTGTTCGGCGCCGTGGTCAAGGAGCTGGCGAGGAAGGGGCTCCCGCGAGATAGAAGAGTGCTCAGGGAGGACGCGGCTCTGTTGTTACCGGACGTCGCCGCGGCGTTAGGGCAAGCGTCGTCTTCGTCAGATATTGACGCCATACGCATCCTCGCCAAGGCCGCCACGCGTCTACTCAATCACGCCGACGCGGCGGCTACGACAGTCTACGATTGTTTCCTCGCGTTGGATCGGAGGGCCGTCAGTGAGTTCACGGACGCAGCTCCGCGGCAACGACGAAAATTACAAACAGTGGTCGTGCCTCTCAGTGCGTGGCGCCGAAATGCTGAATTTGCGCGGGTCTATGGCGCGCCGTTTCTGCAAAGGGCTGTTGCAGCTTTAGATGAGCCGGGCCTGACGCCGGCCGGTGCCGTTGCTCGCTTAGAATTGTGTGGTGATGCGTTAGTGAGGGCATCGGAGGGCGACGAGCAGCTCATCGCCTTCGCGCGGTCGCACGGGCCGAAATTGGCACAATATTGTCTGAACGAAGCTCTACCTCTGCAACCGTCGGAACTCACGGAGCACGCGACGGACCCCGAGGACTACGCCCTCCACGCGGACGACGGCTGGGAGATAGAAGCCGCTTACGACGACGACATCTACGAAGAGGAAGCGTACGACGCCGATTCAACGGACGCGCCGGACGGTTGTAGGGCGGTGCGCGCGGCGGCCGAGCGGTGCCTGTTGTCGTTGTTGGCCGTGGACCGGACGGGCGACTCTGCTCTATCTCGCATGCTCGTCGAGAGAGCCTTCGGCGACGACCGGCGCG
>JACLAA010004894.1_pt1 | contig 47000 bp, 34 predicted proteins | sample 8027891 | NCBI WGS metagenome assembly JACLAA01 (sample SAMN15724900, study PRJNA655200) | protist metagenome | isolation source: fluorescence activated cell sorting (FACS) single amplified genomes of... | place: Spain: Blaines Bay Microbial Observatory, Mediterranean Sea | collected 2016-01-19 | reverse complement strand
GGATTTCTTCTCGCACAGTGGTAGGAGCTCCACCCCTGACGCCAGTCAAATTTTCAACTGCTACGGGCTCGTTTGAGCGGTTGCATTTTTGAGACCATGAAAGTCGCGAATCTCCTGGTTTGCCGATGCCGTTACGCAACGCTGAAGTGAAAGGTGACGTAGGAAATGTCTCGCCAGCTCTTGAACTCTGGGCCTCCTTGACTCTTCGAAATGCTTCCCTGACAAGGGCAACGTCTTGTCGCAGCTGCGCGCACTCTGCGCGCAGTTTCGTGTTATCGATGTCACAAGCTAGATATTCAGATAAGGTTCGGCGAGGGAAGCACGCCGTTAGAGTTCAGAGATCTATCAATCACACGCACGCGGACGTTTCAGAAGTCCTTCACTCACCAAGAAGCTGTTCGGTGAGTTCAAATCTATCAGGGGCAGAGAGGGAGTCCCTCCCGATTTGCTCCGCGAAGGTTACATGATTCGTGCTCCAAAGGCGCTTTGCGCTTTCGGCAAAGTGAGCGACATCCTCTACCTCGCCACGAATGATTTTTACGTGTTCGCTGGATGCATGATGCAGATAGATGGAGTGATGCATTCCGTAAGGTAATGTCAGATGATGCATGGGACGGTCAGTGTGTGAAGAGATGTGAGGGCACGAGAAGCAGCCACGACAGGATATTTCTCTAGGAGTTGTGGAACGCCTTACCGCTTGGCCTCAGCGAGCTGTCCCAATGGCGAGACAGGATCGTACGGATTCATCCACGTTTTTCTTTGGCGACGGGAAATCATCTCACCATCACTGCTCTCCGTCATGCGTGATAGCAGCTTCGCCCGAAGATGACGTGCGCGTGTGTGTGGCAGCAAAACGTGAGAGTGAAATATGCCTTCGAAATTATCCCGTACCAGTATTCTCATAGTGCAAGCATTCGGCAAAGCCGAATTCTACTTGTAATTGACTACCGTACACGTACCGGATGGTTAACTGGGATTCTCCGCAAACCATATCCTTATTTAGACTACTAGAGCTTGTAAGATTCCTTAGTCTGGTAGTCTGGTCTACTGTACGGTAGTCTACTTTCGAAAGTATTTCCGACAAGGCAGAACAGCAGGTCGCGAGCGCTCGCACAACATGAAGCGAACCCGTGATGAAGCTCAAGGAAACGACGCGTTTCCTGGGCAAGAAGTGCGATGGCCCGAACCCCAGCGAGAAGAAGTGCGTTTGCCGAAACACCAGAGAGCGCCGGCCTCGTTGCCTTGGATTCGGCATCCCGTCCGCATACCTGTCGGTGAAGACGATGTATTGGGGGTTCCAGGCATGCAGTCGCGGCTGCGTTCTGCTCTGACGTCTAGAGGTTTCGATAAACTCTTCGCAGTGCAAGCCGCGACTTGGAAGCATACCGGTGGTGGCACCAACTTCGAAAGAGATCTTTGCGTGTGCGCTCCAACGGGGAGCGGGAAAACTTTGGCATATGCACTGCCCCTCGTCCAGGGTTTGACTGCTCGAACAAACAAGCAGTGCGTCCGCGCCCTTGTCGTCGTGCCAACAGGTGATCTCGCGATGCAGGTGGCTCAAGTCTTCTCGCCCCTGTGCGAGGCCTTTGGTCTACGAGTTGGTGTCGCATGGAGCCCAGAAGCATCTGCTGGAGGATCGCCTGCGCATCTTCCATTATCGGTAGGTCGTGATGGACTTTTAGCTAAACCACTCGACACAAACTACTTTAAAGACATGACTGGAATTTCGCATCAACGCTCAACAAGAGAACTTGGACATCACACGGACGTGCTCGTGACACCTCCCGGCCGCTTGGCTGCTTACATCAGAGACACCGAAACTTTTTCACTGTCCGAGATAGAGTATCTTGTGGTTGATGAAGCGGATCGCATTTTGCGCCAATCATACCAGGGATGGCTACCTTTGGTGATGTCTGCAGCTGGTTCGCAGCTGGCAAGGACCACCATCGGAGAGCGCCGCAGTTCATTCCGGCGACTGAAAAAAATGCTTTTTTCTGCCACACTAACTCGTGATCCCTCACGCCTCAGTGCCCTCCAGCTGCATGCGCCGCAGTTGTTGACCGCTGTCTCAAGCGATCTTTCTAGAGACGAACGATATCTGCTTCCGGATAGACTTGAGGAACACGTAATCATGACAGAGGTCGATGATAAGCCGTTGGCACTATGCGCTCTGCTCCACAAACTAGGAAGAGTCCCAGTTATCATCTTCACTTCGTCAGTAGACGCTACACATCGTCTGTATTTGTTCTTGAACTCGATGGATCGACTTCCCTCTTCACCAGTGGAGTACAGCTCGTTCGCCTCTCAGGCAAGGCGAACAGATGCTCTGCAAGCATTTAAGTGTGGATTTAATCTCCTGCTTGTAGCATCGGACGCTGCAACACGTGGTCTTGACGTTGATCATGTAAGTGCAGTCATCTCGTATGATACTCCAACACATTTGAAAACGTACGTTCATCGTGTTGGGCGAACTGCCCGTGGAGGTCGTCGAGGGTCTGCCTACACATTATGCCGTCCAGCTGAGGAAGTTCACTTCAAAGCCATGCTCGAGAAGGTTGAAGGGCAGAGGACGAGACCCCAACCGAAGCGTTTACGTCTGACAAGGGACGAGCTGCACGCTCAAAAATATAGTGTCAGGGCAGCACTCATCGCTGCAAAATTGATGCTCGAGGCGGGAGCGGTGGATACTGGGCTCAGAGGACCCACAACTGGAGCATCAGCGCCAGAACGAGTGGCTTCCTCTATAGCTAGTCTGAATTTTCGCGACGCACTGCAATAATTTTAATCCAGTATAATATCATATTATGATATCATACAGTAGTCCTACGAAGGTAGTCTATCTATCTAGCTAGTACTTTCGAAATTACAAGTAATCTTGAACCACCTCTCTGTAATGTAACTTCATCACATGCTGTTTTTTTCTGAAGGCACCTTTAAGGTTTATCTTCTCGAGAGAACACGTTCAAGTGAAGAAAAAACCAGCCCTGCGAGTCCTTCAACATTTGTGCGGACCTTCACGAGTAGCTTTTGCGTGGTGCTATCAAAGGAAATATCAAGTGGAATCCATTGTTCTTGTTCCGACAAGGAAATCTTACCGGAAAGGTGAATCGCGGCGAGACCAGTTTCAGGCTCCGTGTGCCGAGAAACACAAAACCATCCATTTTGACACAATATTCTTGACACATCGTCAATGCTTTGCGACATGCAAGAAACTGGAACCTGCCTAACTCTCTCAGCGTTGACTTGCCACAATTTCATGAACGTGCTAGTCTCCATACGACCATCGGGAAGAAGCACAGCTTCAAGAGGCACAGTGTCGTTGAAGTAAAATACAGCTTGGTTTTGCTGTGGAGACTTCACTGCGACTTGCAGCACAGGGCTTGCAAAGTTTCCAGAGCCTTGACCAGCAAATGCGAGTTGCAACACACAATTTCTACTTTCACCAGGGCCAACTGATGCTATCCGCGGCTGCTGTTGCAGAGATAAGCGGAACGCGTTCTTGTTAAATTGTAGTTGAAAGCCATCAAGGTACGCTCCCGTGCGATTTGTGAAAGTCAGACGGTAAGTTGGATTTCCGTTTGACCCTCTAAAGATAGCACCAGTGATTTCCAGGCCTGCTCCTTTCTCTGCTGTCAGCAAAACTTTATCATCGATCAGAGAAATCACGTCAGACGAAAATGAAGTGGAAGTCAGTGACGGTGTGCTGCCCCCACGACGTTCACCAAGATTGATTCCGACAGGTTGCGATAATATTTGAGGTTGCGCGCTCACGCCGTCCATGAGGTCGACAAGCAAGTCTATGGCACCTGGACTCTTTGTCTGCGCAACACCGAAATCTTGTTGTTCATCCGAATGCGTCACCTCCCTCTCACCGTCTTTGTCATTCTCGAAACGGTGCGTATCAACATTTGAAGTAGCGACAAATGTCGAGGGGAGTTTATAATATACAGAACTCAGGGTGGAGACCTGGTGAAGTAGCTCGTTCAAGAGGTCACCGTCGAGAGAACTTCGTTCGTCCCGGATTGTAGGTTTGGAAGCTAGAACCACCCCTTTAGCAGCTTCTGGATCTGAGGAGAGCAAGCGCCAGTAAATAAATGCACGATCACGAAGATCCGGATCATCTGTCTCGTTCGTGGCCTGATTTAGCACTGTTTGAATCAGAATCTGAGGACCACTGGAAGGTTTCTTAAGGAAAAGTTTCACCGTCGCAGTCAGCAACTGTAGCTGAACATCAGCTGTTTCTTCAAGAAAGGTATCCAGCTTTGACAGTCAAGGGAGAGGCAACAATAGGCATCAATAGGTGTCAGTCAACAAGCGCACAGCGTCGAACCAAAGTGGTCGAACAACGTCAACAAAGAACGAAATAAAACAAACGGGATACGTACAAAAGCTTCTAGCAGCTCCTCAGCATTGTCAATACGCTCAGCATATTCCCCGATAATCCAGACCATTGATGCTTTTGCTTCGGGCTCGTCTAAGGTGTCTAAAGAGTCACACAAGGTTCCAATCACACCCTCGTACTGATTCGGGTAGCGCCTGAAGATGTCCTTGATCACAACAATGGCTTCTTGGACAACGTAATTGACCTTCGTTCCGATCAGCTCAAGAAGGACACTGGTGCAGCGCTCTGCTGCAGATTCAATGGAAATGGCGCAGCGGCCAATCGCACGGACAGCTTTTCGAACAAAGTCGACGTCTACTTCTGTGGCGTACTCTTTTAACTCTAATAATACCTGTGGCAGAATGAGCGAGAATTTCTCGTGAATTGAACGCCTATGTGTGGCATACCACTGTTAAGGACTTGAGGGGGAGCGCACCTGCTCAATGTTATGTTCAGATGACATTTTCACCATCGTTTCGAGCTTTTCTTGCTTCACAAAGACTGGATCGTTGTACTTGCAGAAAAATACCTTTATTTCGTTCTGCAAGATCTCTGGGTATCTCTGGACAATCAAGTTAATGTTTCGAAGTGCAACGTACTGTATTTCAGCCTCGGCACTGAGCATAGTAACAAGAGGAGGGGCCAGCTTTTTCACGAGAACGCGGCTAGTGCCAGGGTTGCGAATGGCCTGCACCGTGAAGTTGGAGGTTCGGGTCAAACTTGTTAGTGGATCTTGGCATGCTATGATTAGATGCACTGGACAACGTGAACATACTTCAAGTTGGCTGATGATTACTTTGACAGCAGAGAGCACAACGGCGCAATTCGCGTGTTGAAGTCGTGGGGTGACTCGCTCAACGATGCTCTCAGCGTCGCGATCATCATGAGCACTGTATGATGCGAGAGAGTCCAATATGAACACCTGACCCCACTCAGTACATTCGTTGAGCGCGGCGAGTAACTTGTATACGGTGTTCGTATCCAGTCGGAAGATATTGTTCGGACCCTGAGCCCTATCCCTAATTTCAGCAAGCGCAGCAACGGCGTTTGCAACAACCATGGGGTTGTTATCCGCGAGTAGTTCTTGAAGTTGGTCGATGAAGCCACGATCCTCCACGAGATCAGGATTGACATCGAACAGTTTGGAAACGCATATGGCGGCCGTCTTTCGGACATACGGATCGTCATCTCCAAGGGTTCTCTGCAGGGGATCACACAAATACTCCGTGATCTTGTTTACACGGATGCAACCCATTGTGCGGACTGCCAGAGCACGGATCAAAGGATTCGGATCTTGCGAGTCTTTGACGAATGTGTTGACAGCGAGGATGGCCAAGTCCGGTTCAGTCTTCGCGTAGTTGATTAAGTACAGGTACACAAGCTTTTTCAATTCGACATTATCAGTTTGCATGCAGTTGACGACATCGGTGAAGAGCATCGAAACATCCTTTCCTACGGTCATCGCTGCTATTACCTTTTTAACGGCATCTTTCTTTTTGTCACGGTCCGGGGAGTTGATCTCCTCGCGTAGCTCGGCAACCTCTCCCTTCTTGTGAGAAGTGAAAAACCGAGCGTCTCCGCTTGAAATCATTTTGTGGACCGCGTGATGTTACGCGCAGCGCAACGCGTTGTGTGACAGTCGCACTTGGCAGTCTGCTTCTTTCCGTAGTCTACCTTACTTCCAAGCAAGGTACCTTCACGGTGTTACTTACTTGTAATTTTTACACGAAAGTATTTTTTAGAGAATTCCTGAGATCATGATTACAAGTTTTAAAGCGCACCAGATTACCCAGAAATGATTTAGTTTGACACTGCCTCATTTCCGGTGCATCTGGTGTGCGGCATTGTGATTTTTTTAGTGAAACCCCACCTTGAGATCAAAACACTACAACTACTTCTCTCTGTTTGCTGCTCACGTATTTATTTCAAGACGACTTAGGTTTTTCGCCTTCTGCGTCCACGACGAGACATCGTCTCTAGCTCTAGAGCTAGCTATTAGCTCGACAGATAAGCTGTCAACATACATCGTCTCTACAGCTAGCTAAATAGCTCGGCAAAATACGCCGCCAACACACTTTTCTGCTCCTGCGCACACCGGTGACGGAGCAAGCCTGGTGGTTGGCCTATTTCGTTAGTCTATTTTTTTTTTATTTTTTTTTTAAAGCATTTTTTTAAAAGCGTTTTATTAGGTCCCGATTTCGCCTCCAATAATATCATAATAAACCATGCGGTGTGTCTCATCTATCTCAGGGAACCTGTGTGACTCTCTCTATTTCGTCAGATGTGCTAGCAACGACGTTGAAACACGCATCAGAGCAGATGATGGGAATCGGTGTACTCGATCCTGTGTCCGCAGAGGCGCTCCGCGACGCACTCATAGCTGCCGCGATAGAGGTACACGCTGACGCGTTGATAGTACTGACGAAAGTCCCAGATGCAGTCGTCAGCCTCCCCCTCGGATGGTTGCGTCCATCGCGATGCAAGGACTCTAGTGACCTAGAGACACATCTTGCCGTGGCACTCTTTTGGGGTCTCTTTCGCGAAGAGCGTCACGCTGAGAGGGTCGCACTCGAGATTTCCAGCCGCGAGAAGAAGACAAAGCGGCGCTGCCAGGGAAATCCTCCTCGTCCCAGCACAGTCACTGTCACTTCTGCTTTTGGTTTATCACGCCGCCTGTTGCCAAACGCACTGGCTGAAGCAATCACTGAGGCCATCCCCGCTGATATTCGCCTCCGTTTCCTAGTTGACGCAAGACCAGCTCCAGGCGATAGCGGGGTGATTCACCTCACCAGTCGCACTCACTATGAATATATGCGCGAGCGTGGTTCGCTGAGATGTGTTCTGTGTGGTAAGTTCGTTTCTGGCGGGCGTGCTCTCTGGTGGCACCAAAAAACCCGTCACGCGGTTGATCACAGCACTGCGGTCCACACAGCGCTACAAGAACATGTTGCGTTATCTATCAGTGTCTATAGCTCAAAGTTATCCGATGGTTGTAGATATCGTGACCCAAGACATCGCGATACCAGTCTGAACGCCGGAGATTTGGCAGAAGGTATGAAGGCGGCTCGGCTTGGAAATGCGAAGGTGCTTGACACTCTTATTGCGAACGGCCGTGTAGAGGCTCTTCAAGACCAGGGCCTTGAAGCCGCAAGACGCGGAGACCTGGATACGCTTCATGAACTCATTGCGAACGGCTGGGACCCAAATCTCGCGACGGACAGACACGGGAGTAGTGCTCTTCTCTGGGCTGCGGGTGCTGGACAACTTGCTGCATGTCGTTTCCTTGTCGAGCAAGCCGGAGTGGATCCTATTACGACTGCACAAGCTGGCCGCAGAGCTTATCACGGACGCACCGCACTTCACTGGGCAGCAAGGAATGGTCATGTCGACATAATTCGTTACTTGGTTTCCGAACAAGGCGTACCAGTGGATGCGCGTACATCAGAAGGCACCACCGCGTTTGCATTGGCTTGTTGGAAGGGACATCTAAACGCAATGCGTTGGTTGGCTGAGAACGGAAAATGTTCGCCTGGTGCGGTAAACACATTCGGGTGCAATGCAGCTATGTGGTGCGTGCAAGGTGAAGCAAATATTGACGCGTGTGAATATGTACATTCGCTCGGAGTTTCATTCCGTCTGCTAAACAGAAACGGTCACAGTGCAGTACATAAAGCTGCTCAACGTGGACGACGAGACATTTGTGCTTGGTTATTGGGATGGGAATGGCGATCTGACCAGAAAGCAGCGAGACGAAGAGGGGATGAAACTTGGGGCACCTCCCTAATAGATTCGGCACACTTGAGAGCGGACAGCGAAGGGTTCCAACCCTCTGATTTGGCAAGGCTCGCCGACAATCAATCTCTCCAGGAATGGCTGCAGATGCGTCAAAATGAAGTGCTACTGCTGGACACAGTCGATAAACATTCCCTCAGAGGTGATCATGGTGAAGGTGTTCGTGTTGGGAGCGTGATTGAGACGATGTATCCACCCGTGACCTTCTTTGGTGCCGCAGCAACGGGAGATCTTCATTTACTGAAGAAAATCCTCACTACTGATCCATACCACGCGAATCAAGACAATGGCGCTGGATCACCACTGCATATTGCAGTGGCGTACGGACATGTTGATATGGTGGCAGCCATGCTGCGCGGTGCACTAGGGACAAAAGTACACGTAAATGCTAAAAGCAGAGCTGGGAATTTTGGATTAACGCCATTACACATTGCAGCCACACTCTTTCAACGAAAGCACGCAGTGGTGGCAGCAGAGGAGGTGTTACTATCTACTGCCCGTGAACTTCTTTCTATCTGTAACCTTTCGAAAACCTGCAGAGATGACGGGCAATCATCTAGAAGGGCAGAGAAGAAAGCGCGCAAGGCAGCACATCGCCGGGCAGATGCTGCGAGGAAGGCACTCGCCATCACTGGCATAGGTTCACGTGATCCCACACGAATGTATCGCATTATCCTTCAAGCCGGAGGTAATTGTCGCGCAAATGCAACGATTCCTGCCGCCTCCCTCGATGTTAGCGCTGACCTCAAGGATAGAAGGCTTATCAATGTCCGCCCCATCGATCTGGTAGGGCCTGAATTTATGGAAGAAGTGAGAGCACTCGAATTGGAAGTTGCTGAGGCCCCTCCAACTTATTCACCATGCGCTCAAGCTCAAAGCAGCGATCTGGATTCTGCCAGGTGCCACGGCTCCGAAATGCACGTGGCTACTCTTTTGAACCAATCACCGCGTGAGAGATGTCAAGCAACTCCTGAAATACTGCTTGCACCCCTGATACCAACTTCAATGAATCCAAATGATCCAGTCGCGGTTGCAAATTTGTTTGACTCAGGAGTTGCTGAAGCACTGACATCTGTTAACCCCATGAGGATTGAGATTCCTGAAGTTCCCGGTGCTTTCATATTGAAAGGAGTGCTAGGTAAATCTACGTGCGCCACCCTTGCAAAGATTGTGGACAAACTTCATGTAGACGTGTTCGGACGCGACGATGATGCCGGGAGAAATGTTTTTGCTGGAAAGGCTCCACGTCGAGAAACTGCTGCCTCAAGAACACTCAGAAATCATGATACTTTCGCATTATTTTCTTTGGCAACAGAAGATCCACTCTCATTGCTCTCTGCCTCTGATGATATAGATGGAAAACCACTTGCTCCAGTAGAACCCGTCAGGTGGGAAGTGCCAAAAACTGCGTTAGCTTCCATTGGAAAACGATGTAGAGCGTTGCTCCCCCATCATTCTGGATCAAGAGGTCATGCTCCTCACAACAACGCACTGTTAGCATCACCGGGAAACGAGTTCTCTTCGGCGCTTCGCTGCTATAGATATCTTCCAGGAAGCACATCCTTACCCCACTACGATAAAATATCACAATCACAAGAGGCGATGACTTTTAGTGCATACACGGCCGTGCTCTTCCTCAATGGCGATGATTATGAAGGTGGTGCAACAACTTTCTTCGAGCCGGTCGGAGAAACGTGTAAAAAATCAGCCAGGGGAACAACTTGGGCGATAGGTAGCGGTGCCGTTCCGCTTTTTCGCGTATCAAAACGTGTGCGAGGTGAAACTGGAGACATGTTGTGTTTCCCCCACGGAGAACGGCCTGGAGCTTACCCTAATCCTCTACATGAAGGATCTGCGGTCATAGGGAAAGTGCCAAAGTATATCATTCGAACAGATATACATTTCACATACGCAAAAAGCGGTGTGGTCTCGTCGTCTGAGTTGAAGGTGTGATCAATAAATAAGGTAGTCACGAAGTACTTTCATCAATATTCCCTCTTTTTCTCCTAGCTTTCTTCTCGTCTTCGTTTGCTGTCAGTGGCAATATGTCGTATATTTTTCGCAAACTCACGTATGATAGCGCCTTCGCGCATGCTGTGGCTATTGCACGTAGGCTTTTCGTCATATTTGATACGTTTTCCATTCGACCTGTGGGCATTCCGCTCATGGCTTGCTGCAGTGAATTTTTTTTCGCCCTCATCACAGAGCAAAGCTTGAGTGGCGGGTGACATCCGTTTCTCTGTTTCCGCGTCTCTCAGCCCATCTGCTTTAACCGCGAGGCTCTGATTTTCGAATGGCTGGTGTAGAGGCCTGCGGACAAAGACGACGAAACAACGTCAGAAAGCTTTAAAAAAAAACTCGTGTGGTTAGCGTGACAGGAGAAGACATCTTTGTGGAGCCCATGAAGTGAACCCACCCGACAAGCAAATTAGGCGATCCAACAGTCCGAGATGCCGATAGCTGCATGGAATGAAAAGCGGTGAAGAAAAGGAAAGTGAGTGAACGATGTGGTGGAGAAGAAACAGCTACACATTGCTTCACGCACCACAACCTGCGAACAAGAAGCTTGTCTGGTACCCTCGACAGCCTGCTTACGAAGGTAAAGTTCGGAGATCGATCGTAAGATGCACTCACGCTACTCACTTGATATTGAAGGACGGAAACAAAGAATGTGAAGTTCCGTGCGTACCATCATAAGTGAGTGCGACACCTTGTCAACGTCACTCTTGAGCACCACCTTTTCCAAAAGTTGTTGTTGTTGTTGTTTTCCGTGTGCTGCAACCTACAAGATAATTGAGCGTTAGATAATTCAGTATACCGCTCGAGGGAAATGATCCGTGACCGACAGACGTTCTATAACGCACGCTCGAGGTGTCGATGATGATTGCTTGAGGTAAACTTCGTATACGGACCCCGCAGCTGGAGACGCCTCCAGCTATCGGATCCTGACGAGTGCCACTTCGTTCAAACGTCCTCTTCCCCTAGTCAAAGAGAACAGCTGTCAATGAATCACGTCGCTTACATTGTTTGATGCACGTCTAAGCTCACCTGCGCCGGGTACAGAACGCCTGAACTTCGATTGAGAGCAGTCTTTCGCGGTGACACGTTCGAGTTGATGTTCCGAGCAACCTTCGCTGCGGTCAGCTCACGTTGCGAAGAACCTTCGTAGTTTTTGCAGTCAACGCATCTGGTTCCACAAGTGCGATGTCAGACCCATTTTTATTGAGACGTGCGCTAAAGTGTTTGGGTTTTGATCGATGACGAGCAATATCTCACCTGCATATATCAGCGCAGAATATGTTTGCCTGAAAGCACTCGCAATATTTCTTTAAGCAGCTGCTTTTCTTACAGTGGCAACCCTGAGCAACAAACGGCTCGAATTTGTTAGCTTGTCCTTCGTTTCTGTGTTGTGTTGATGCGCACCTTGTTGTGCCTACCGACGGCATCAGCATCGTCTTCGGCACCTAGACTGGGTGCGATTTTTGGCCGGAAAGCGTTTGGGTTACGCTCGAGAGTGGCCTCCACTGCCTGCTGGCGCACAGTCGCGTTCTCTGGGTTGTTGCAACAGTTCGCGCAGTTGCAGCTGTCACAGTGGAGGCCAGAGGCAAAACACTCACAATACAGCTTCAAGCACCTCGAGTTGCGGCAGTTACAGTTCCGCTTCTTCACCGGCATGATACATTCGGGGCCGCGACAAACCCCCGAAGCCTTCGCGGCAGGCGGTGTGAGAACACCCTCACGTCTGGAACACTAACGCTTGACTGAAATTCGTTGTCGAATTTCGGCCTACTCGTGTACGGAGAGGAAGTGTGATGTTAGATGTCGTTAGATGTCACATATGCTTTTATTTATGTCTTTTTTTTATGATATGTAGTCTACTTTATTTCCACCTGCAAGGTTCGAAATAAAGTACAAGTACTTTCGAAAGTATCATACAATTTCGCAGGGAATCGTGGAACCGCAGTAGCGTGAAAATTAGAACCGGTTTTCTGATTCAAGACGGGTGTTTTTTAGAGAATTCCTGAGATCTTGATTACAAGTTTTAAAGCACACCAGCCAGATTACCCAGAGATGATTTATATAAAGTATTATACGAAAGTACTTTCGAAAGTTAAATATGCAACGCCCCGACGGAATTTTCCACTGTCGTGCACAAAATTTTCCAGTTTCCGAGGACGCCCTGAACCAGAAAACCGGGTTTAATTTTTCCACTGTGATTCCGAAAATCAGAGTCTTCTTGTGGTTTAAGAAACGGCATGCCTTTCAGGCTTTGCCGAATAAAGTATGATACTTTCGAAAGTACGAAGGTAGTCTAGCTAGTCTATAGCTAGACTGCGAATATTCGAAGGTACGAGAGTAGCTAGAGATAGATATATGTGTATACCAGTATGCAATATATCTGGTCAAAAACCCAGTTATTTTATGCGGGAAATATCAACTCCCTCACTTAAATTGAAGACAGAGCGGACCGACACGACGTCAGCTTGCCACGCATGAGCGAAGAGATAGACAAACACGTGCTGCGAAAGTATGAAATCCAGCAGAAACTCGGGAAAGGGGTGAGGCCAATTCGACTGGAGCAGAGCGCACAGAGGGAGCAGCCTTCCTCTGAGTCGCGAAGGAAAATTGACGACCATCCTCCTCACCTGCAGGCGTATGGCATCGTGTGGAAAGCCGTGGATAAGAAAACTCGAGACACCGTCGCGCTGAAAAAAATCTTCGACGCATTTCAGAACGCTACTGACGCGCAGGTACGCAGTCGTCGGGGTGTCAGGGCGACCGTGAATTTCAAATCCGCTTTGACGCCTGACACTATGGATGCTTGGACAGAGGACATTTCGGGAGATAATGTTTTTGCAGGAGGTCAACAACCACGAAAATATAATCAGGTGCTTTATCCGTACACCAGTATGCGCGACAAATGGTATCAAGTAATGTCGACATGCGTGTCTGATGTGTTTGAATCCTATCACAGGTTGCTCAACGTGCTGAAAGCTGAAAACGATAGAGACATTTATCTCATCTTTGAGTACATGGAAACAGACCTGCACGCAGGTCCGAAAGCTTTGCGAATTTGTTTCAAAGCAAAAGATCTCTCTGCAAAACTTTAACACGTCACGACTAATTATGGTTCCCTTACACAGTAATTAGGGCGAATATCCTCGAAGAAATCCACAAGCAGTACATCATGTACCAGTTGTTCAAATCTCTGAAGTTCATGCACTCTGCAGAACTCTTACATCGAGATGTCAAGGTTTGTTTCTCAGCAAAACTCTTCAGGGCAAATCGAAGCATTTGCCTCGATGCTGAAATAACCCTTCGTTCCTTCACGCGCCCACCGCAGCCAAGCAATCTGCTGTTGAACAGTGAATGTCAGGTGAAGATCGCTGACTTCGGACTAGCACGTTCAGTTGCTCAACTCCAGGAAGACGAAGGACCAAGCCCTATTTTGACAGATTACGTCGCTACGCGCTGGTGCGCAACATATTTCAATCTTTATGTTGAGCGAAAGTTTTGCGATGCTACTTTTCTTGACTCCTGATTCTGCCGCTTTCTGCTTCAGGTACCGAGCACCCGAGATTCTTCTAGGGTCGACAAAGTATACGTTCGGTGTCGACATGTGGTCCAGTGGATGCATCCTTGGAGAGCTGCTGGGAGGGTACGACCTGCACTATTAGCAAACGCTCAGTTATGTTCTCTCGTTCTCCTGAGCTCACAAATGGTGTTTCCCCACAGAAAACCAATCTTTCCCGGAACATCCACGATGAACCAACTGGACAGGATAATGGAGGTGCGACGATAGGATGACTAACTTCAAACATCTTTGACGAGAGTGGAAGGTTCTCATACTGTATGTTCATACCTCGGGATTAGTGTGGAGCATGTCACTCACAGCAAAAGTGTCGTCACAGGTGACTGGAAGACCATCGGTGGAAGATGTTGACGCAATACAGTCGCCGTTTGCTGCAACAATGCTCGAATCACTCCCCCCTACCAAACAAAAGCTTGTACACGAGGTAAGTTGCTGGCACTCAACATATTCTGCCTCCGGCACCTGATTTCTGGCATCATTGATATCCTCTCGAGGTGTTCTCTGACGAAAATTACTCGCCAAACCAGCTTTTTCCAAATGCTGGTGATCACGCTGCTGACCTGTTGTGCAAGCTTCTGGAGTTCAATCCAGACAAGCGAATCACGGCAGAGGAAGCATTACGTCACCCCTTCCTGGCACAGTTCCACAATCCAGCGGATGAGCCTTTTTGCGATCATGTAATTGCTATACCAATCGACGACAATACTAAATACACAATACAGGAGTACCGCGAAAAGCTGTACGCTGAGATCGTCAAGAGAAAGAAGGAACTTCGGCGTCGACTTCGTGAGCGTGAGGCAGCTCGTCTGCTGAGATAAAAACAAAAATCGAAGGTATCAATATTACAAGTATAGGTTGTACATACATAGCTCTGTACTTTCCAAAATTTTCTTTAGAAAGGGTGATCCAGAGGGTGGCCATGCACCACAATTTCAAGCTATTTACGCCTCTATCACAAGTGAACCGAGCTTGAATCTTCTGCTAGGAAACAGAGCACAGCACTTTTCAGCTCTTTCAGAACCAAGTACCTTCGAAGGTACGATTTTAAGCTATCATGCGTAGCTAGACGGATATTGCAATCTCGCGCAGTTATACCTCGTGTGACTGAGATGTCTACAGGGACGTCTTCTGCATCAATGTAGGTGTCAAAAATGCTGTGAAGGGCACACGCAACCAGTATGTCTTCCAGTAAAATCATGATGCATGCATCGTGAAAGTCTTCAGTGCCGTGAGAAGAGAAGTGCACCTTGTGTCGACCCACGAGCATTTGACTGAGTCGGAAAGTTGTTCGTTGTAAACGTCGAAAGATAGCACTATCTAGCTGGTCTGATTCGTTTGAAGAATCGTAATCTTTAGGTTGAATCTGTTCCCGACTCTTTGTCTGTCCGAAGTTGCAAGTATTCCTGAAGTAAATTGTTGCGGGTGAATACTCGAAACAAATATGTTCGAAAGCTTTTAGTTGCAGGCATAGATAGACACATGAGAAACATACCTGAGAAAATGAACCAAGTTCTCGATACGTTCGGGAGGCAGAGAGTTATGATGCCTGACAGCATGCCACACAGCATGCGAAGGGAGCTAAATTGACCATGCGGTGCATGAATGCGTCAGCGCTTTGCGAGAAAGCCATAAGGGGAAATGAAAGCAACACACCTTTAGTTCTCCTAGCTTAGTGCTTTTGAAACACAGACAGTTGAGAAAGTAATTGTGTAGAGAAATGTCTTCAGTTTTCTTTGCTGCTTGGTGAGCGGCAGTCATGTTGGACATCATATTTTCCTGAGTGTATTGACAGCACAACCAGTGGGTCACTTTCCAAATTGACCTCATCAACAGCGAAAAATCTCACCTTGAGCTCATCCGCCCACTTCAAAGGAACAGTCCAGATTTGGAAGCCAAGTGCATAGTGTCAGAAAGTTACGAATGCAGGTGTGTCCGACGAAGCAAATGATATGTTTAGCAAGGAAAAGTTTACCTGGTACTCCGCTGCCATTGAAAGGAGTTGGAGGTGAAATGTTATATCCCCTATGAAGATACCGGGAATGCAGTGCGTCAGAAAACACTGTGGGCGGCGAGCAGTTGTAGTTCTATAAACAGAGGGTAAGACAAGGAAAGGAAGAAAGTCTATGCATCCTTCTTGTGGAAAAAGTAGCAAAAGGCTACAGAGAAGTTCCGATTTCAGTGACATAAAAATGGCTCACCAGAGTGCGAACGCACGGCACCGCAAAAAACAATTTCTGCCACGGCCCCTTGGTCCTGACCCTTCTCTTCTACTTGTTCATTCCCAAGGAGAACTTGACGACGAGCACGCAAGGCATCTGCATACATCAGTTCTAGACGAAAATAAACTTGCCACAACACTGTGAGCCAGAGAAAATATTTTAATATTGCCAGCAGACTCGTGACATAGCCAAAACACTGGGGTATCACACCTTTGCTCTGGTTGCAGTTTCGCAAGCCGCGCAAGAGCAGGTGCCGTGCTGCAGCGATATCGCCCTGTGAAATATCCAGAAAATATTATCGTTCAGCCAGAGAGAAGCCAGAATGAAATGTATATATTCGTCCTCCGTTCATACCTTTCGTTTATATTCCCAACGTGCTGCAAAAGACCACAGGCCTGCACACGTTGGATTGAGCTGGAGAGCTTGAGAGATTACCTCCGAGAGCAAACGTTGGCTGCCGTGAGAGTAACAGAAGGTAGTGAAATCCAACCAAAGTCCGACGTTTCCTCGGTAAATCCGGAGCATGCGCTGATATAGAGTGTGAATCTTCCGGATGAGTGCATGCGACACGATGTTGGATCGCGAGTTATTGCTGGCAGGCTGAGACGGGGGGGGCAGATGAGTTGCTCAGGTAACTGGACAACGAGTTCCAGGAAGCAGACTCAGAAAAACAAATTGGGAATGTGTCACATACACTTCTGAGCTTGTGCAGCTTCAATACATCACTCTCAAACTTGATGTAGTTCAAAAACCGACTTGCAGCAGCCTTTTGGCGTCGTAACAAGTACTCAAACCTCGACCTCTTCTGGAGGATGTACTTTACCTCAACGTGAGCGAAGGTTCCCGAATTCTCGAGAATCTCAGCTTCACGCACGGCATTTTCCAAAGAAAGGTTAACTACGTCAGCCATGAGCAAGTGTCCGCCGCGATTTGAGCCCAGTTCCCGTCTATCTTTTGTGGATTTGTGAGAATTGGTAGCGCTGGAGCTGGAGAGGATATCTGTGCCGTATTGCTTTCTTTTTGCTAAAGACTTGCTGAAGCAAGCGAGGAAGCAAAAGAAGGAAGCAAGCGAGGAAAGAAGCCAGCTCGTTCAAGATTACTTGTAGAATCTACGAAAGTACTGTGTATAAGTACCTTCGTATTCGGCAAAAACCAGTCGATCGAACCTAGGCTACCTTCTTTTATTTGACTAGCTATGGCTGTGCCCGATCCAAGAGGGGTTTCACTGAAATTGTGGGGCATATGTCAGGCATCTCGAAAGCGAATTAACCTTCCTAGTCTGTGATATCATAATATCGAAAGAACAAACCACTTACAGCAGAAATAGCCTCAGCTAGCTCTAGTAGCTCTAGTAGTAGCTTAGCTTATCTAGCTAGATCTAGCTAGAGACTAGCTAGACTAGCTAGATCTAGAGCTAGAGACTAGCTAGACTAGCTAGCTCTAGAGGTAAACCAAATTGAGCGCCGCTCCAATCTGTACAAGTAGACTACCGTATACCCGTATGTACCAGTATATGATATCAATAATCATATATCTTCGAAATATGATACCTTATAATTAGTCTATGAAATATACTTTCGAAAGTAATTCGAAAGTAGACTAGACTAGCTAGACTAGTATGCCGAATCGTCAAATCAGGGTTTTGACACGAACATCTACTGCGAACTTTTGCGCCGCCACGCAAGATCGGGGGAATCCTGTGCGACGGCAGCACGGCAGAAGTGATATTGTTCGAGGCACAAGCCTTCGCGAACGCCGTAATCGTACTCATCGCGCGCGATATATACAAAGTGAGTATAAGATGGGCGAGCATGTGCCTGACTTTACCCAGAAACACCCTCTGGAGCACACTTGGACGCTCTGGTTTGACAACCCCAATGGTAGACAAAAGCAAGCTACTTGGGGACAGACCCTCCGCAGCGTGTACACCTTCAACACGGTCGAGGATTTCTGGTGCCTGTACAACAACATTCTCACCCCGAGTAGGCTGATTATGGGAACTGATTTTCATCTCTTTAAGGAGGGCATCGAGCCCAAGTGGGAGGATGCCAAGTGTGCGAAGGGTGGCAAGTGGACCTTTTTCTTCCCCAAAAGCAAGGAACCCGCCGCCCTGGATGACTGCTGGCTGAACTTACTTCTCGCTATGATCGGCGAACAGTTTTGTGAGCCTAGCGAGATTTGCGGGGCAGTAATCAGCGTGAGGCAAAAGCAGCATCGAATCGCTCTCTGGACCAAGACCGCATCGAACGAGGCTGACCAGATGGCCATCGGCCGCCACTTCAAAAGTGTTCTTGAGATGCCCGAAAATGAGAAGATTGGCTACATGGTGCACGACGACGCTATTCGACTGGAGCGCCGTGCGAAAGATAGATACACCGTATGAGTGCACGAGTGTTCGATCGGCTATCCAATACCCCGTAATTCGATCCCGAGTAGAAGTTCTGACGAGACGACATTCCAAAAGAAGGATGAGAAATGATACCTGAGAATAATGCCGCAGATTTCTCTTTATTTTACAAATTATGATAAGAAGATGCTTGTGTTTCGTCGTTAAGTTCCATCACAGAACAAAAATATCGATTTGTCTGCTCCCGCACTGAACAACCAAGGCTGAGTGGGATGAAAGACGCAATCCAACACCCCCTCACAATCGTATGGTGCATGTGCACGTAGGATTCTCAGAGGCACGATGAGTGCATTTTGATTAAGTTCGGAGTGGACCGTGCCATGCAAAACATGGACAGTCGCGTCGTCAGATACCGTCGCAAATAGCGGAAAGTTCTTGTGAAATGCAACTCTTCGGATCGCACTTGAATGCGAAACCATAACTTTGTAAGGCATATTTGACAGATCCATGTCAAACCAAGCCAGTTTACCATCACCATCACCAGTTATAATGTTATCGCCACCCCCGTGCACCGCCACGCATGAAATAGTCTGTCCACCGTTGAACAACTTTTTCACGAGACGCTGCCGTTGTAAATCGTACAGATACACATGTGAACGTGTGCAAATAAACAGTACAGGGCGCACTGGATGAAATAGGACGCTCTGAACAGCGATCTTTTGTTGTCGGAAGATGCGCTGTGATGACTTCTTGGTTAGGCGATGAATTGTGATGTTCATCCCACCTGCTGCCAGCGACGCAAAGTAATCACCTTTCTGATGCCAAGTTACCTTGGACACCAAACTCTTATGTCTAATGAAGACAGACCCTTTGTAATCTTCCCATGTTGAGCTGAATGTGTCCGCAGTCTGCACTTCTGCTGAGGCACAATGCGAAAAATTTGCACTCAGTTCTTTTTCAGCGTTTAACACCACGACTGAAGTTCCAACACAAGCCAAGATAATGTTACTCTCCGGAAGGGGACACCACTCAACGCACTTTACCGCGGCACCAAAATACCACTTTCGAAGACATCGACCTGTCGTGACTTCCCATTTACGCAGCGAGCAGTCCAGTGAACCAGATAACAGCCATTGGCCTGATGGATCAACCGAAATTGAAAGAACCTTGTCACTGTGTCCGAGATACTTGAGACATCTCGAGCTCGGATATGGTTTCAACTCTTTTGGACTCGGCAGGGAAGGTAACATATCGCTCGGCTGGATCTTGAGGCGACTTTTCGCCACACGCGGGCACAAATAAAGGTCCAGACACCGTTGGAACCGTTCCACAATAAAAGGCGAATAAGACGGAACCCTGCGCAAGGCTTCATAGAATCGTCTCGTGCCACTCGCAATCTTCTGAGCATCTTCGTGCGCATCCTGAGTGAGGTCCTGTCTGTATTCGAATGGTGGATTGTACGAGTCCTCGTGGCTAGGCGCCGTGACCTTTGGAGCAGGAAGATATGCAAGGGCGTGAGCATATGCCTTAGAGTTGTCGGTACCCTCCCATAGCAATTTTGGGGCGTCTTCTTCTTTGTTCGTTTCAAGTCTCGCATCGGGATTTTTTCTCAAGGATCGAATGATGCGCAACACGAGCTTAGCTTCCCATTTCGATGGAATGAACCGCCTCTTAGGCTCTCGGGCACTCGGCAAAGTAACGTTCGTGTCTGCATGCTGGGTCTGGAAATTATCGCCGAAAAAGTTCTTCGGCAGTACGCTTCCTCGCAACTTGCGAATCAACTCGAGCTGGAAAGCGAATAAGGAGAGGGCGTCAGGATTTAACGCTGAAGGAGTCAGGAGGTGTTTTATGTAACGCGCACCTGTGGCTTGGAAATCGAAATATCCGTATCCTCTCTCTCAGAGTAGACCTTTCTCCAGTGAGAGGGATCGTCCACCATTTGAAGAAGATGGTCGAGCTGATCGAGGCGCGATCGCTTCAGGATCTTTCGACCGTCAGCGTCGTATCCGATATGTGCTTCATCACGGAACCATTCAACGGGCACGTCACCGACAGTGTTCTCCATTTCGACGTCACCTGAGCGTCCGGGCGCTGTAGTGCAGCAAGGTGACTTTGAGTTGCAGTGAGGGCTCGACAGGAGGAAGGGCTGACATGGCGGCGGGATGACAAAGCTTTTCGAAGTTTGACCTTCGAAATATGATAGACTAGACTAGTATATTTAACCTTCGTAAGAAGGTAGTTGAAATATGCGTAGATAATATCATTGTAAAATGGCAGTGTCAAACTAAATCATCTCTGGGTAATCTGGTGCGCTTTAAAACTTGTAATCTCGATCTCAGGAATTCTCTAAAATAGACTAAATTATCACAAGTAATAAGTAGCTCTGGCTAGGGCTGGCTCTAGTTAGAGCTAGCTAGCTCAAGAGGTAGCTACTGCTGGCTGTATGTGGAGATTAGTGCACTACCTACGGCTTTATTTGTGCATCAATTGTGTGTATTTTATTATTCCACCCCTAAAAGCTTTTTTGCCCGTGGCATCGCGCTTGCGCGGCTTCGTCATGCTTACCGCAGCCATGTTTAGTCGCGCATCGCATTGACACGTCGAGAGATCGCTTGGAAGGTGCACTCTAAACGTTGCATCCGGTCGGATACAACCTGGGCGCGCGCTTCCCACGCGTGCAGGGCGGTGATGCCTCGACCCAAGCGCTGCACAATTACCGATTCTTATGGGTGCATGCCTGTGGTGGAGCTCTCTATATCTCGTCTCTGATGATTGACCAAAAATTCTTGAGAAGCATGGGTTCTCGTACTTTCGAAAGTACTTGTACAAGTATACGTTATACCCAGCGTTACTGATTACAGCCTTGAGGACACCCACGCGCTTCACGTTCTCCGCGGGAAGACCACCAATACATTTCGGAGGTTACATATCCAGAGGTGCCCAAATGCGTTAACAATGGACTACTATAATTTCTTTCTAGAGGGGTACTGAGGAGCTTTGAGCCCGATTTTTCTTGCCATCTCCACGGCACCCCCTTGCTTCGATAATGCTCTTGCAATGTCAAATCTCCCTAGCTTTTCGAGCTGAGGTCGACTTGGCATCACTCCAGATTCCAGTCCGTTCTCACTAATGAAAAGCAGTATCTCACGTCTGACGTTCGCAATGTCACTCCAATAACCCCGGGGTTTTCTGCGGTTGCTGGTCCATCCCAACTGTGCTGCCACTGAATCAAATCCACCAGCGTCGACCACTTCCTGCTCAAGAGCGAATGCTTCCAAAGAACGAAGCTCGGATCGGCGAGGCATATGACCATCAGAACCAAAGCCAAGAGCTAGCATCTGGGAACGAATTGAATGTAGGGGGTCGATCACACTACTTTCACTGTTTGAAGAGTCATCCGTGAGGGAAGTATACGTGATTTCCGGTGGAACCAGGCGTGGCTTGTAGTAGTACTCAGCCTTGCGAAACATTGTGATAAACGAAGTTGATGCGTAAAAGCTCTCATCTGCCCTGAATTTTTTCTCTGTGTACTCACGGGTCGAGTGTAGCAATGAAAATAACTCTTCGAACACAGCATGCTCAGGAAGTGGTATACAAGTATCAGAGTCAGACAGTGAACATTTTGAGGCCTGCCAGAATGATTTGTTCATTTGGTGTCGAAGTGCACGGCCCTCTACTGCAAATTTCACAATTGTCGCGCGCTCAAAGTTGGATGCTTCTGACTTGTAAGCTTGCCTTTCATATTCTTTGCCAGGAATAGATTCCCCTGTTCTATAGACCATGTCGTTGCTTCCGTCATATTGCAGAGTGTCATCATACTCTTTATTGATATTCATAAGTTGATCACATGGAAGGACGAGCCATTTTCCCTGGAGTATGTTTCCAGAAGTTCCAGAATTAAGCGTTCGAAACTGCACCTCACCTTTGTCGTCCTTTTGTGTGAAGTCACAAGTGATTTCTTTTTCAAGGCAGTGATATAGTTGACACTTCAAGAATATTTGTCTCATTCTCACCCGTGCAGTACGGTTCTTAAACGTCGAGGGCAGAGGTATGCGTTCGACGAAGGCGAGATTTGGGATAAACTCAGGCATTGAATCGAAGTCCGTGAGCACTCGATAAACCACATCGGGAGGTGCTTCTATACGCACTGCGCCTACCGCTCGGCGATGAAAAACATCCTCCGTATCGAAGCGCCGCATATGGACCTCACATGCACCAGGTCGTCGTAAACCTTCATCACCATCCACAAACCAGCGCTGCTCATTCTCAGGAGAAACAGATGTTGATGCTATATTTTCAGTTCGTCTGTCAGATTTCTGTTTCAGCTCCCAGGAGTCTTCTATACCAGGTGGAGCCAGTTTCTGAGCGGTCGTTTGCGGGATATTATTAGTGGACGACTTCTTGTTGGTGACGTCTCCTGCACTCTGCAGAGGAATCGGTAGTTCGCTCAGACCGAGATAATCGAGAGGGCCACCAAGAGATTCAACTCTTTCAGACTGCTTTCCTTCGCGCTCAAGGAGTGTGCCGAGTGAAGATTCAAGGGGCGGGAAAAACAGCGGAGCTTGCAGACGTATCTGATCAAGTTCTATGGCCCGGCGCACAACCTGGCGAACAACGTCCGGAAGTTGCGCCTGAATCCACTGCCTCATCGAAGACTCGACAACGGGAAAGTGGGATGGCAGAAGTTCAAGCTCCAGAGTCATATCACTGAGATACGTTGCATGTTTCACTTCTTGTAAAACCCATTTCCTGGTTGTTTGGAAGGGATGAACATTCGGTGTAGTGCTTCGTTAGTTATGAAAAATGAAGAAAAGATAAATCGTAAGAGATCAGCGACAGACGCTATTTTCGCAGCTGTAGCTTGTGCGGTTCTCGCAACAACTCTAGCCACAGACACTCATGAGACCAGCTAGACTCGGTGAGGTTCTTTAGGCCAACGAGTCCTATGAGTCAGAAGGTAGACGTACCCTCGGAGGGAGAAGTCATTCTTCTCGCCCTCGTTGAATGCTTCGAAGTAGATTTCTCCTTCTGTGAGATTCTCCTGGATCTTGACGACGACAGTGGCTCGTACACTTCCCCAGAGTAGATCGTCGTCGCGGGATTGCAAACGGATTACCGAACAACCCACACGCGACGATATCCACAATCGCTTGCAAGTGACGATGGCGTCAGATGTGTTGTACAGGCTCTCGTACTCAGTGAGTGCTCGCCACATGGACGTTGGCGAAGCGTTATAACGACCAGTCGATTTGAAAACGCCACCGTCAACCCCCTTTCTTTCCTGCTTCTCCTCTGGATCCGTCGCAGCATCGACATCCCTTTTCTTCGTGGCCCGACAACGGGCAAATTTCCGTTTCTTGGAACTCGCTCGCCGACCCGCGAGCCTCCGGCACTGGGAATGAATGTAGGTCACTGTCGACCGTGCCATCGCGGCCGAAAACGATTGGATCATATTGGTTCATGTGGCCCACGTCGCCGAGCCCTCCTTGAGTTCCGCCACGCCGTAGCAAAGGGGTACTTTCCAAAGGTTGGTAGACTAGTCTAATGATGTCCATGATATGATATCATATTTTCGAAAGTATGATATTAGCTAGATATCTATGAAAGTAGACTAGACTAGTCTACTTTATTTATTTGAAAGTATGATATTTAATACTACTTTAAAGTACTTTCGAAAGTATTACCCTTCACAGCCGTATCATGCCATATGGCATGATAGCTTTTCCGTCTGTGAAGGATATGATAACATGTACCTTCGAATGTAGCTTCGAAGGTAAAGGTACGTTTCGTACTTCGAAGGTACGTTTCGTAGACTATCTACGCAATGTCATATGATAGTCTACCTTCATGTACTTTCGAAATAAAGTACTGAAAGTATGATAAAGTAGTCTACTTTCGAAAGTACCTTTTTTACGCACCTTCGAAGGAACCTTCGAAGGTAGTTTCGAAGGTACCTTCGAAGGCAGTACGAAGAAGGTAGACTGATACGAGAGTATTAGCTTATTCCTTTCGTCATTTGGTACCTTCGTATATGATATCAACATTCTCTGTCTACTTGCTTATACATACAGCTATTATCAGTATCGCTTTACTTTTTCAGAGCATGACGGAGGAGACCAGGTATGTGAGCACTGCACAGATAGTCCTCCCAATCGAGCGTCTCAAGGTCAAGGTGAAATATTTTTCGCTCGTCCTCACATAGGAAAGCGCTAAGTACTTCCATGCTATCGCTGCGAAAGCGGGCCTCGTATGTGGTGTAGGGCATATATATCTTTCCCATGGAGCGCAGCTGCGCAAGTGTGCGACGTGCCAAGGCAGCACGTCTCTTCATCGCCGGAGACACTGAATCTGGCATGATCAACTGGCGAAACCAAGTGATGCTCAACCTCAAACCACCTTGTCGAAACCAAGTGTCCAACTCGAACGCTATGCGACTGGAAAAAACCTTGATTTTCTCCTCTGCAACGATGTCTTTTCCACTGCGTCGATCAGTCAGCGGCGAACGAACAAAGTGTCGCGAAATGATCCTCATAAAATCGTAAAATTTGAGTGGGTTGAGTGTCGATGTGGCAACGTGGTACACTTTCACATCATCTCCTAATTGACACCATTGTATAGTTGGCTGGGGTTGTTTTCGACTGGGCAGTCCTAGACAGTTCTCAGTGTACACGTGTCCATGTTCGAGGGTTCTGTTCGACAAAAGGTTCTGAGTTGTTCTTGTGCGTTTGTCTGAGCGCGCATTGCCTGGCATAGCTGCGAGCATCACGTTGGCGACAGCATCGACAGGAACTATATCTAATACGCCTGCTGGATCTCCAACGAAGCCGCGAATGAGACCTTTCCCATAAGCGACAATCAATGGATCAGCCATGCGAACTCCCTCAATCCAACCAGGAAAAGGTTCACGAAGAGCCCCTTCAACAATAGAGGGCCGAATAATAATTAATGGTACAGCTCCTCTTTCCGCAGTGAGAAATTGCTCCCCCATCGCCTTCGTGAAGACGTACGTGTCTTGCCAGCCATACATTTGAGACCGATCAAGTCCCAGACGCACCAGGTGTTCGTGTAACACCGGCTCAACTCTTGAGAGGGGTGCCTCCCAAGGTTTTGAGTCATGCCGTCGGGAGACGACTTGGCTTTTGCTTGCCAGTTCGACATGCCCCCTAGATTCACCTTCATTATCATTTTCTTTGATGTGTGACACGCAGTGCAAGAAGGTTTCCCAAGTGGCCGTCGTTCTAACTAACGATGTGCACGCCGACAGAGCCAATGCCACTTCTGCATATGGATCAAGGTGCACACTGCTATTGTATGGATCCAACTCGCGAGAGATGCAGTCGCCAATCTGAATCGGTCGCTCCTCAACGAGACCATGACGTAGCCCGTTAACGAATGCCGTAGAAACATGGCACATAAGCACGAGATTTGGACACTTGCTTGAGAGATGAAGAAGCCGTCTTGGACCGAGGGTATTTATATTTACGGCAGTGTCAAAGCGTTCGTTAAATGTCGTCGTGGCAGCAGAGTTCACAAAGACCTCTGCCTCGTTGATAATAGCTGACTCATCCTCCCTAGACAAACCCAAACCTTCAATGCCAAGATCTCCGTCAATAGCGACAAGGCGACTTCTGATGAATGACTCGAAGCCGATTCCATGTCTCTTTTTCAGTCTCCCGAAAAGCGGTGTTTCCACAATTTCTCTCCGCATCCTAATCTTTGCACTATGTCCATCGCGCGGAGTAATGATGAGAAAGACCTTCCGCACGTCCGACTGCTCCCAAAGAAGCTTCTCCAAGAAAACTTTGGCAAGGAACCCGGTAGCACCCGTCAAAACTAACGTTCGACCGCGGAGAAATGAGCGCACAGAGTTTGTCTGCGGTTGCAACACGTCTCCAGACTCCAGTGTTGCACAGGGTGACGAAAACCGAGAGGGTCCGCTCGACAGTCGTTGTTGGAATGCCCTCAACCTACTCGGCCGGAATATGGTGTGGCAAGCTCTAGCAGAAGGTGTGGACAAGAAGGTCAAAGTGGCCATGGAAAAGACGAGCTGCGAGGCGCCCCCGCCGCGCCGGCGTCCTGTTTCAACCCGTTTAATACTCAGAAAGTATCGCGTGACATACGTAGTCCACTTTGCGTAGTTGCCAGCAGTTGGAACGTCGCGCGTGGTCTTCTTCAAATCCAAGAAGCAAACCAAAAGGGCGAGGTACGCACACGCATATATTCTCGTATACAAGTATGATACTTTCGAAAGTATGATATTAATATCATAATACGAAAGTATGATCTCATATTCATTACGAAAGTAATATGATATTACTTTCAATATTGTAGAGATATCTACTATGGTCAATGTGACTACAGCAGAAATATCGTGTGGGTGTATGGTAAATATGACAAGCGGTAGCTAGTCTCTCATATGTAACGGGTAATATGTATGATGATAGTGTAATATGCCTGTGTAACTAGGGGAAATATAGATAAGGGGAATGATCTCGGATAGAGGTAAACTGTATGTAACTTAGCGGTGAGGATGGTCAGTGTTGAAAAATATTATGATACTTTCGAAAGTACTTTCGTACGAAAGTAGTCTAGTCTAATTAAGGGGCGTGTAGTAGTGACTGCGAATTTATCGTTCGTTTTCATAGACTAATTTCAAACTTTCACACTATTTTCTCATTATTATCATATCATAATTTCGTTTGTTGTATCTATTGCTCGAATAGACTAGCTAGTAGCTATGAGGAGACTAGTGGCTCGTCTGTACAGACGATCAAAATTTTACGTAGTCGTCCGTCGTCATATCGTCTCGCGTAACTCAAACCTAAAGTAACCTCGATCTCAGGAATTCTCTAAAAAAAGTTCCTTCGAAGTAAAATTAAAACTCAGGTAACTCCATGCCTACGGACGCGCGGCATCTGCGGATCCGGACGATCGAGCCATGCTAATTCCAGCGAGACTGTCCGAGATTAAGACCTGTTCTACCCTATTCGATTTACCGCGTGACGAAAGGCGGATCGAGCAACTAAGCACAAGCATGTGAAGTTCAGACGACACATGACTACTGAGTAGTCATGCGTAGTCTTCGTAAAGACGGGCCACTAGCTAGTCTAGACTAGAATCTACGATAATTGGATTTGGGGTAGGTCTCACGCTCCCTTGTTCCTGCGATTGAAAAATTTCGCGCGACTTTTTGTTGATGAAGAGCCATTGCTGACGAGGCGCACACATCATCACATTCAATCGTGGCCACTATCGAAAAGAGAGACCCGCCAAAACGTCCTCTACGTCAGCAAAAATGCGCACAACCCTATTCGTGCCGTCTCGCACCCAACACCCCATAGATCTCGCGCACGGCGAACGGACGATACGCTATCGAATCGACCGTCGTGCGCGACCGAATCGATCACTTTTAGTCGCCAGATTGTGTCGCAACGGCTCGCGGGATAACGAGAAACGGATTTTATTTTTTTCCGAGAATGGGGAAGGTGCGCATCAGTGAGCGCGAGACACCTCGCTCACTCGCTCACTGGTACCCTCCTCAACCTCTCGCATCCCTTAGGTTCATATCGTGGTGGATGATCAAGTACCATCAGTGCCGAGGAAAGCAAGGACAGGTAAGTATTTGAACAATAACCGTCGACGTCCATATGACACGACCGTTCCGTTCCGGGCGGCGCAAATCCGCTTTTCCCACACCGCTCGCGAGCGCGCTCCCCCGGAGTCCCGTTGAACCGTCGCGTCGGATGTGCTACTGACGCTTCGCACCCCGACCACCTGGACACCTGCAGCTTTAAAACGCCCAGAAACGGTGGGCGCGATAAATGCGTTGGTAAAAGATGCGAGTAGAGTGAAGCCGGTGCGTGTATGACATGCCTCCTCTGCGCGCGTGCGGGTCATCCCGCAGTCGCGTTCGAACGCCAAATCTAACCTCCGATGACGCTTCGCCCGGTATTCGTTGCTTTCTTTTTTAAATCTGTCGGATTTTTATGTTTTCGTTGTAGACTGGTAGCGTGACTTGCTATCCTGTTCGGCGTCGTCCACCACTCAAACCATGGCACACCCTTAAAACTCGAACCCAACCTTTGGATCGTCTCCTCTTAACAGAAATCGCGCTCTAAATCAGCACAAAGAGTAAATACGGAGAGGGAGCAGGAGGTTGCTGAGGCGCTCTTCGATCTTGCAAACCTTGCGACTCTTGCAGGCGATGATGAAGTACCAAAGCGCAAGCGCACGCGTTTCAGAAAGGACCCTGCTGTCGTGGACGTCGAGGGCGGAAACACATTTGAAGAGACTGTGAAACACACAGAAATCGACCATAGATCGATGGAAGCTAATCCTTTCGATCCACCAGATCCACCACGTGTTTCCAATATTCTGAATACGAACACGTTGCTTCCTAGCGCTGTGTCAGATGCCATATCGGCCATGGCACATAATTTTTATGGAGTCCAAGGGGCAGCGGCGGCAATCGGGGGATCACCTGGGCCGGGTTGGCCGCAGGCGATAGCATCATTCGGACATTCTAGACAAAATCCAGGATTGCCCTCCGCCATAGAAGGCATCTTGGAAGTCTCGAACCGTGGAGCTGCGGCTTCTGCAAGAAGTATACCTGACCCGCGGAGGAACGGCTCGAGGCACGTGTACATTGCTCGATTCACTGAGTATCAGCAGCAGCTGTCAAGGAAAGATCTTCTCCACGAACAGTCAGTTGCAGATCCACGAAAACCAGCGCAGGTGACTAATACAGTAGAAGGACAGAAATGCGCAGATTGCAGCGTAAAGGAAGGAGCAGCACCGGACGGGTCACTTCCGGAGGAAACCCCTGTGCATACCCAAATAGGAGCAACTTGGCAGCTGCCTCCGTCAGAGCATCCACATAACCGGGTGGTTACTGCGTTCACCACAGCAACACGAGATAATATCCACAGTGAAAGTCAGGGACATCATACGCAAATGAATTCACAGGCGCAACATGCGTCGCAGATTGCGGCACTGAAAGCTTTGATAGGGCAAAGCGGCGTTGGATACCCTTTCGGAGTGCCGCAACATGGCCTGTTTACAGGGACTGGAGTGGGAGCTGGAGTTGGGTCTGGGGCCGGGACATCTCCTGGATGTGGAAATGATTCCGTACAACCTATGGATTTTCGAAGGATGGCTCACCTCGCCCAGCAGCAACATTTTTTGGCCCCACAACCTCCATTCGCAGTAGTGCCTTGGAGAAGAACAGATTTTGTGCAGATGCCACTCCATGGGCCAGTCTTGGAACCGTCCCAGCCCCTGCCGGCACAGGTTTCGGTACCAGCGCTGAATACCGTGAACCAGTCAAACAAAATATCTTCCGTTTCTGCGAGGAAGGATAGGGATCTGCAGCTCCATGGCATGGGCGGAGATGTCCTCCCAATGGTGGTCGCTGCTGATGATGTAGCTCAAAAGTCTCAACAGGAAATAGGGCCTGATGAGGTGAGCATGATTTTTCCGCCGGGGACAGTCGCCAACCCAGATGACGACCCTTCGATCAGGACAGTTCATGCACTTGTGACAAACTCAGCGAGCGTGCAATCGACGGAAAAGGCTGGTTTGTTGGAGACCGTCGACGGTGAATCTCCTGCCACAGTCTCTTAAAACACACTTTCGTACACCGGTTCTTTAAAATCCCTATTATTCATCACCACCTGACTGCTCGCGTCGCTCGCCTCGACTGGTGTCACCGTCTATGAGGGTGCGAGCAACTTGTGAGGCTCGCACATCAAGCTTCAGAGACCATCGAGACCATCGGTGGCAAGGAGTTTAAGAAGCGCACTCGCGACCGCGCTAGAAGATAATCCAGATGGTGGACCGTCCTCTGCAACTGTTTCATCGATAGCGCTCTTCCAGATGTCTGTCTCCAAGTACTGCACCTCTCAACACAAGCACGCCACCATGCCCGTGCATTATGAATATCCTGTGCGAAATGGTACTGATATACTTTCGAGGGACCTTCGAAGGTAGACTACTTTCGAAAGTAAGTGTACATTATTTCACGAGCTTTTTTTGGGGGGATCTTTATTTCGAAAGTACTTTCGTATAATACGAAAGGACCCGGTAAGCCGAAATCTCTAGCTATCGTCCTAGCTAGCGAGCTCTAGAGTGGAGTAGCTTAGCTAGCTTAGTTAGATAGCTCCAGAGTCTCTAGAGCTAGAGCTAGCTAGCTTTAGAGTGGCTTGCTAGCTACCTTCGAAGGTACTAGCTATCATACTACTTTCGGTACTTTTGTACGAAAGTATGATATAATACGAAAGTATTAAAATCCTAGTCTAGTCTAGCTAGCTAGCTGGAATGCTATGATACTTTCTTTTTACTTTTCGAAAATATGATACTTTCGTATGATAGTAGACTATAATATGATACTTTCGAAAGTATGATCTTTCGTATTTTTAGAGAATTCCTGAGATCATGATTACAAGTTTTAAAGCACACCAGATTACCCAGAAATGATTTAGTTTGACACTGCCTCATTTCTGGTGCATCTGGGGTGCGGAATTGTAATACGCATGATCCTTTCCGCGATGCTCTTGACTCGTGCGACTTGGATCCTGCCCACGAGAGAGGATTTCGTGCGCACGTAAAGTCTCCTTTGACCTTGACTGCGGGGTACACACCATCAGTGCGATTATCGAACCCGAGACCTTGTAGAGGATTTTTTTTCTTTTCGAAAGTAGCTAGCTCTAGAGATAGCTAGCTAGCTCTAGAGATAGCTAGCTAGCTCTAGAGATAGCTAGCTAGCTCTAGCTAGCTAGCTAGAGACTGTCAGTATCAGTATTTACACAACTCTAGAGCTAGCTACCAGAGACTAGCTCTAGCTAGCTCTAGAGCTAGCTAGAGCTAGCTAGCTGAACGTGCGCGCGCCCGCGCCTGTTTCCGTTTTTGCCCCACTATTTTCCCCACGAATTGTATTTCCCCACGTATCTACTTTCGTACTTTCGTACTACTAGCTAGCTAGCCCTGAGTCTCTAGCTAAATAGCTCTAACTCTAGAGAGCTAGCTAGCTGTAGTGCCCATCATTGGGAAGGATACACGTAGACTACAGACAGGACAGACCATCTGACTGTGATTATTGTGACCTTCGTATGATACGAGCATAAAAAATTTGTACCTCTCCACAATTTGGAATGTAGGGAAAGAGTACCAGCACACAGCGCGAATCTAAGACACAGCCCTATTCTTTCTCGCCCCCACTGCTGAACTTCCCTTCATGACGATGACGTTACGTTTTCTCGCACATAGTCCGCGGACTTACCCCCGCTTTTTGCCTCCAGTCTGATGTCAGACACCACGATGTCCTTACTTGCCGCTTTGCACATGTCGTATACAGTAAGTCCTGCTACAGAAGCTGCTACAAGAGCCTCCATTTCGACGCCCGTCTGGCCCTCGCTCTTGACTGTCGCGTGTATATCAACACATCGAGCAGTTTCATCTAACGAGATGTCGATAGAAACTTTTCGCAGTAAGAGCTGATGACAGAGAGGGATCAGCGTGTATGTCTGTTTCGCAGCATTGATGCCTGCAACTTGTGCAACAGTGAGAACATCTCCCTTCGAGGCTCTGTTCTCAGCGACCAGAGCGAAGGGAGTTGCGCCAAGAAGTACTCTCGCTGAAGCCTTGGCGATGCGAAGGCTGTGTCGCTTATATCCTACGTCCACCATTGATGCACGACCGTTCTTGTCGACGTGTGTTAGAGACGCTGCCCCGGCAGCTGATGCGCTCGTTCCTTCGAGCGAGGGCTCCGCGTTCCCAGCGTCCCGTGGTCTCGACTCGCCCATCATGGCGCCCGCGCAAGCATCAACGTTGCCGCACAGCGGGACTGCGTTAGAAGGATTGCGCATACTGCGAGGGACGTCAAAGACAGCATCGAGCTCCTTGCTCGCATCTTTTTTGTGGGGTTGCGGCGCAGTACTCGTGCAGTGCAGGGGCCTGCGAAACTCGGACAACGACAACGTCGACAGAGTTGCGTGTGCCGGCGCGGAAACGGAGACAGGGACGCCGAGAGCCGATTTTGACAGGCATGATGCACACGATCGTATCGCCAGCATCGCACTTGCGGATCAGGGACGAACGCACCGCACAGACGCGGGGGGGCGAGGTTTTTGATGTTGCGGCAGACTGGAAAACACTGATCCGCTCTATACTCGTATAAGTATGGGCGAGGTGATACTGGCGGCTGCATCGCACGCATGACGGCGAGCGTTACGCACGGTTTATTCATGGGTTAAAACGTCCATAGATCGTACACAAAATTTTCAGTTTCCAAGAACGCCTTGACTCAGAAAACGGGGTCTAAATTGTCCACCGTGGTTCCGAAATTCTCAGTGTTCTCCTGGTAAGAACGGCATGCCTTTCAGCAGGCTTTGCCGAATAATAAATAATCGAAGTTAATTATTATGATATTATTTAGTTTCAATAATATGATACGAGAAGTATCATACTTTCGAAAGTAATAAATATCTACCTAGCTATAGCTAGCTCTAGCCAGATAGCTACTAGATAGCTCTAGTAGCTAGATAGATATCATGTCTTCGCGTATTCATTCGCATTCGTTCTTTCGGTACATTTTATGAAAAATAGACCACGCAGATACTTTCGAAAGTATCATACCTTCGAAGGTACGAACGAAGCAAGCAGGCAAGTAAGGTACCATCCAGTTTACCAGTAGTGCGAACGAAGGTCCACATACAGTAGTATTATACTTGCTATTGTATTATTGGTCCTACCTATCAGATACTTTCGAAAGTACTTTCGTATTATTCATATGTGTATGTACGTACGTGTAGTCGAGAGTAGTGTTCGGTTATTACAAGATCGCACTAGCTAGCTATGATCGATATTACTATTACTTAAAAAACACTCGTTTCTCGTCTGATTGAATCATTCCAGTTAGTAATATCTCTAGTGTAGAATCTCATAGGTGATTTGGTTCAATTGTGAGGGTAGGAGTACACTAATTCAGTCGAGTGACAGCAGTCTATCCTACCCAGCTATCATAGTCTAGCTAGTACGATAAATAGCCAGTCTATGATGTTTAGAAGAACCTTCGTATTTACCTTCGAAGGTAATATGATATCATGAGGGTAGGTAGTATGATAATATGATATTAATATAATAATACAAGTGTATTAATACTATCATATCGGAGACCAACAGACTACGGCACCAGCCAACCGAACCGCTGGTGCGCCAGATTTGAGGTCGGCGAGCGCCAAACTGTCGTGTCCGATTCACCCACGCGTGAGGACGTTTGCGTAGGCACCCGCTGGCTCGGGTCCCGTGACATCATGGCGCCATGCGCGCAGCTGGTGATCGGTCCCGCGGGAAGCGGAAAGGTACGCGGTTGGCTGTGCCGCGCCTCGAAAACCAGCGGACCCACTGACCCTCTGGTGGTCGACTTTTACGCCACTGTGCGAGCGGCGGTGGTTCCCTCTCCCGTTTCCCTCCTCTTTGACTCTGTGACGTCAGTATTCTGACTTCGGTTCGCATCCCTTACACCTCCAGTCGACGTATTGCAGCAATATCCATCAGCACTGTCAGAGCATCGGTCGAACAGTGCACGTCGTGAACCTCGATCCAGCCGCCGACCACTTCGCATACCCCGTTTCCGCGGACATCCGAGAGCTCATCTCCCTCGAGGACGTCATGGAGGAGTTGAACCTTGGTCCAAACGGTGCGTTGCTGTATTGCATGGAGTATTTTGAGGATAGCCTCGATGACTGGCTTTCAGAGGCCCTCGAGGGGTTCGGTGAAGACGACTGCGTCATCTTCGACTGCCCCGGCCAGATCGAGCTCTACTCCCACCACTTTGCGTTTCGCAGTTTCGTCGACCAGATGCAGGTGTGGGGGTGGCGCCTCGTGGCGGTGTATATGCTCGATGCCCAATTTATCACCGACGGTGCCAAGTTTATTGCAGGATGCATGCAGTGTCAGGCGGCGATGATGAACCTAGAGCTGCCCCACGTGAACCTGATGTCTAAGGTTGATCTTGTGGATGAAAAAGGTGTGCTCGAGCCATTTCTCGTCCCAGATCACGACGAGCTCGCGGGAGAACTGCATGAGCGCATGCGTCCGAAATTCCGAAAACTCAACGAGCAGATTGCGAGACTGTTGGAAGATTATAGCATGGTTAGCTTTCACCCGCTCGACATCAGCGACGAAGACAGTCTCGCGTATGTTTTGTACACTGTGGACACCGCCGTGCAGTACGGCGAGGACGCCGACGTTCGCGCCTCACGAGATGTCTATCTTGGAGAAGGGGGCGGCGAAACCGACAAGGCCAGCGAGCCCTAGCAATGACGTCAGGTGATTGAGTAGAGGAAACGGAGGAATTCAATAGTGAGTTAATCGCCCTCGGCTATCCCTTCCTTTCTGCATCACATCAACCCGTCCCTCCCAGTTGTCCCGAAATTTGAGGTAGAGGTACATCGCCACGCGAGCATCCTCTGCTGGATCGTGCGAGCCTCCTTGAATTATCAGCCCGCAGTGATCACGCGCAAGATGCCGCAGACGCTTTGAAAAACGTCCCGCACGAAGAAACGGTCTCCAGTGCGCTGTGTCGCGGACCAATCCTGGCGGGTGACGTAATTTTAACACGTCAAAGTCATTCTCAAGCGCGTGCCCGACAATTATCTTGCCGCGGATAAGCTCGCGGACTTCGGATTGAACGAAGGAAAATGACGGCGCATCATCGATGTTATCGGGGGTAATACCGCTTACGTGCGTGCGATAGTCTGTCACGGCCTTTGTTGGAGCCGCGAATGACGAATATACCACGTTGCCTGACTCGTTCACCACAGAAACCTGCGCCAGGATGCTTTTCTCTCCATTCGGACCACTGCCGACCATCTCGCAGTCGAGTGCGAGAGCCCCCGTCACCTCGAAACTGTCATCAATAGGCGTAGGAATTCTTAGTGGTCCTCTATGTGAAGCGAAGCGATCGTTCGAGCGGCACCCCTCTGCAGTCTCCTTGCGTGTGAAAGCGTGGAGATCGTTGCTGATTGCCCCTGAACCCTCTGCTGCTACGCCCTCAAGGAACCTTGTGAGATCATAACGTAGCGAGCCGGGGAAGAATCCGTGAGAAGATGCGACATTGGGAAGCTGGTTCGTTGGCGCGTTCGAAGTCGTACGTTCCCCACCGTATCCGGGCACCGTTGCGACGATATCCGAATTCGCGCCGAGAGCCGCGAGCTGGTCAGCACGGTCGTTTGAGGTCTGCCCGCTGTGCCCCTTGACCTTGTGCACGATAGTTCGAGCTTCGCGCCAGAAGAGCACCCAACGCATGGCGCGAAGGAGCGCTCTATGCGCGGGTGAGAAGGGGCGAAACTCGTCGACGGATGTGCCTGCGGCGAGTGACTCGAGCGTTGACATGCAAGCTCGACTGTCAGTGTAGATGGTGAGACGAGCACGTCTCGGATGTCGAACGAGTGCAAGAAAAACGGCGCAGAGCTCAGCGACATTGTTATCTTCCGTTCCAGCAGGAAGCGCAGCGGCGAAGTTTAGGCTGTGCCCGCGCCCGTACCAAACTCCCACGCCCGCGGCACCGTCATGAGTTACGCTTCCATCGACAAACGCGACGCCGTTGTCCGCGCGCGTCCACGCGTTCGTGCCACCACGGGCGCCGCCGCCACGTGAAACTGAAAGGTTTGCTCTTACCTTACTTTCTACGCCCCCGGTGGCCCAGGCTACGAGCAGGGACCAAAGAGCGGGAACAAATACTATTATTGTGCGAGTCCACGTCAAGAAGGTTGCCCACATGAGGTTTTTCTAATTGGTGTCCGAACTGCATGCCGCGGGGACAAGGTGCTCTTGTGAGGAGACAGCTGCCGAGCCTTCATTCTGAAAATTCATACGAGAACAGTCTGAAAGTAGCATACTACCTTCGAAGGTACCTTCGAAGGTACCTTCGAAGGTACCTATTTTCGAAAACTTTCGAAAGTATCATCATACATGATAGACCTGACGTATTATCTGTTAAACGTACGAGATATTATGATATCATACCTTCGAAGATAGACATGTACAGGTATTTTAAGGTCACCCACCCCTATCTGTAATTCGAAAAAAATTCGTCTGGCGATCGGATTGTATGGGCAAATGGTTAGAGAACCGTTACTTTTTCGTCACACCACCTCGCGGCATGGCCGCGCCCGCCGAGCCATGAACACCGCGTCGACGGCCACCAAACTTCGCACCAGAGGTTTTGGTCGCTCGGCCTACCGAACTGTATTGGTTTTCTGATTTTTACGCATCTGCGTCCTGGTCCCGGGACGCACTTTCTGAAAAGATGGGGGTTGCTGATTTCGCTACGGTACAGCCTAGACGCATATTACGAAAGTATTATATGTGTATAATACTGCCCTTATTTAGCCGTAATATGCGTGATATGGTGTTGACCTATCAAGCTTGACTGACTAAATAAGGGCAGTACTTTCGAGTACTTTCCTCCGTTTCATAAAGAAAGAGTGGGACTTTGAAGCACGCTCGTATTTCATCATCCATGCATATCATAAATGCTTGAAAGCCGGCGGAATACGAGGGGACGAGCGGAGAATGCCTGCTTAATTGGCGAAGAGCTTTTTGATCCCTCGTTAGCTATCGGGCAGGTCTGCATCGAATCGCGTCCATCGTCGTTTTTTCTGCGCCTCTGGCGATGTCGAAAGACAAATCGACTCGACTCCCGTTGACTTGTATGTCTCTTTCTTCTATGAACCTTCCTGTGCACAATGCATGCTTCTTCAGATCTTGACAATGCAGTGTTTATTTTATCTCTCACTCGGAACTGCTGTTGAAATTATCATGGGTGAGTGAGCCCTCGACGCTCTTCTACTGCAAACGATGCATGCTTTCCACGCACAAGCGTATGATACCAGACTGACATATTAGGGCTTACTTTTACTTTCGTATTATTTCGGGACGTCGATATGTGTTCAGGCTCACAGGGCCTCGCTGTGAACACCCTCTTAGACTTCAAGCGGGTCACCCTGTCGACAGTGGAGGGGTGGTGAGACGCACAGTGATTTGCAGGGAAAACGGTTTTTACGTCGTTCAAAGCTACCTTTCGCTAAGTGTATTTTTTGATGTGAACAGGCATATGATGTTGTCAATCTTATGCACGGCGTTGTGCGGGTAAGTATCGTGGAAGTAAGAACGAGATTTTGCTATATATTCTGTCACTGACCGTCCGTGCTGCTCAGAGCGCTAAATCTGTGCATAGTGGTAGGAAGGGCAAAGAAGTGCCTTGACTTTTCAGCCACCGCGCACACGATCCATTTTGTCATCTGCTGTATTCATAGTGGTGTTCCCAATGAAATTTCATGGTGGATTACAAATATAATAAGTGTCAGCTTGATGACGACGCTCGGGTGTGTGGAATATCATTTGTTGATTTCAAGTCTCAACGCTCAACACCTGACTTCTCTACATCTTCGCCAGGGAGTACTTTTGCATGTGCCGTGAGTTGCGAGCCATTCCGATGTTGAGAAATAGCTGAGAGCCGTCAGCCTCTCTCCTACCTTTGGCAGCTAAGCCAAAGGAAGAAAGGCAGCTTCAAAATGAAAAGAACAGTCACAGCACATGACAATAGGAAAGTTGCTGATGCATCATGTTTTTTTATGTCGCTTTGAAAGATTGATTGAAACCGCTCACCAAAAGCTTTTCTGCTAAACTTTCTTTTGACATGCATCCTAGCAAGAACACCCATGCGTTGTGCCATGGTACTGTCTTTGCTGATACGATTCATGACAGAAGCGAATGCCTGGGATGTAAGAAACAACGTTCAGTGACTTGGATAGTGTGGGCTTTTTGTGAAACAATCTCCCACCTGAGGAATCGGGGCACACAGATATCCTGTTACGCCATGAATGATACTCTCCACTGGACCGCCGGAATTGCAAGCGAGTACGGGCCTGCCAGCCAACATCGCTTCTAGTGGCACTATACCGAAATGCTCGTTCTCTGGTGTGTACAACACGCAGGTGCAGCTCGCAAGTAGCTCCCCTTTTTCATGTGAACTGACGGATGGCAAGAATGTCACCTCACTGGATATTCCAAGCTCCACAGCCTCCCTGAAACGAATCGTGTTTGCATCGTCAGAAGCGAACGTGGGACAACAAGTTTCACGGACATTGGAACTCTTCTCAACATCGTTACATCGACAAGTTCGAAAGTTTTCTCACCTTTTGAGCTCGTTAAAATGATCGACATTCTCTTTTAGCCGCACATCATATCCTCCAGCAATTACTAATCGTGACTGAGGACTTCCGGTAGCGGCTGTTTTTTTCCGGTACACAGCATATGCCCTAAGAGCCAGATTCAGATTTTTCTTCCTCTCAAAGCGATTGATTGAGAGAAACATGATTTCTCTTTTCGCATCAACCTGTGCATCCTCCAGACCAAAACTATGAGATGGAACGTTTGTATTCACAGCAGGATATATGACAAGAGGATGTTTTCCTTTGCGGTATAGGGTGGCGAATGTTCTGGCAAATGTATCTGCAGTGAATTGGCTGTTTACAATCACTCGGTGCGCCTGCAAGGCAGAAACTCGGACAACGGAAGGACAGGCTCGGTCAAATCAGAGTGGCGCTCTCAGGTAGAAGAAAACTACGTGCTCGAGACCCTAGAAAGCGCACCATTCCCGTTGTCACTTCCTCAAGCCAGTCAAGAGGTGATCTATATATCACGCGAAGGAATGAGTCGTGCTTCGCCAACAGCATATCTGGAAAATGACAGTAAAACACCACTGTTGCACTCGTGAACATTCTTAGCAGCAAGATAGGCGAGGAAACCTGCTTGCAAATGGAAGCTCAGTGAGGAGCGGATCAGAGCGAGCGTTACAGTTGATACAAGAGAGAAACATGCCTGATCGACCACAACTGTCGAGTAAGTCCGGTCATTCATCAACATAGCAACCTGTGCAGAGTAAAGTCAGAAAAACACCTCAGCCTTTCACTGCAACGACAACTCGCTTGCCCAGTGCTTTCCACAACAGAGGACGTTGAACTTACAGTCGCCCAGAGACATCGCAAATTGGCAAATAGTGCATGAAAACGGCCTTGAACATGACGAGGAAACCAGTTGCCATGAACCCGAATCCAATCAGCTCGAGCACCATCTGCAGGCATAGAAATGAAGATGTTACACGAAAAGCGGTTCTCAGAGGAGAAGCAAATACAGGAAGAAGGACACCGCAACGTATGCTTTCTAAAGATAACTAAAAAGAGAGAGTAATACGTCTTTGGCTTGGCTTACCTTCTCCCAGCGTTTCTTCGAAACATCGATGAACATCATGGTACCCAGTGTACAACACAACCTGACCAAACTTGAGAGATCAGCGCTTGGTAGCAGGAAGGGCGTTGAGCGGGGTTCGCTTCGCCGAAGTAAAGCTCACATCATTACCAGCGGAAACAAGCTCGAGCGCCGTATCGAGAATCAGACGTTCAGCCCCTCCTATGCCCAAGTCTGGATGAATTATCGCGACCTTCTCTCTCTGAGGAAATTTCATCGGCGAGTCCACTGGCAGCGCGCAGCAGCATGGTTGCTGCAGACAACATGATAGACTATCTTTGACAGCAATCTCGTACCTTCGAAGGTACGACAGAGCAGCTTCAGATCAGTACCAGTTGCAGTATGTCGTCGAGCTAGCTAGCTAGCTACTAAGCTAGCTATAGTTAGCTAGCTAGATACCAAGGTAATTTTCCAAAGTAGGCTGCTTAGCCCTTTCAAGCTAGCTCTAGAGCTAGCTAGCTAGGTAGTAGCTAGCTCTAGCTAGTAGTCTAGCTAGAGCTAGCCAGAGCTAGCTATAGCTAGCTAGTATCATACATTCGGTATGATATTTCACCTTCGAATCAATATCCGGACATCGGTCGAATCTTTTATTTAATAACGATAATGCGGATACTTTCGTAGCTAGACTAGTCTATGATATCAAAGGATATCGAGGACTTCTCAAATACAAAAACTCGAAAGTAATATCATATCATACTTTCGAGAAAGTAAAATAAAGTGGTCTAACTAACAAGCAAGCAAGTCGACGAAATCAGCGAACTGAAAAGCCGACGAATGTCGCTGTATTTTTTAGAGAATTCCTGAGATCAATATTAAAAGGTTTAAAGCACACCAGATTACCAAGAAATGATTTAGTTTGACCCTGCCTCACATTTCTGGTGCATTTTTTAGAGAATTCCTGAGATCATGATTACAAGTTTTAAAGCGCACCAGATTACCCAGAAATGATTTAGTTTGACACTGCCTCATTTCCGGTGCATCTGGTGTGCGGCATTGTGATACGCATGATCCTTTCCGCGATGGTCTTGACTCGAGCGCTTGAATCCTGCCCATCAGGGAGGATTTTGTGCGATTTTTTTCAACCTTTCATGTTTGAAGTGTGAGGACTTTGGACTTTGTACATCACCACGTTTTAAGTTAGCACGTGTAAATGGGTGATCGAAGGATTCGTATGAGAATGCAGTTATGAATTACCTTCGGTAGAATTAGTGTAGACTGAACACGTTCACGATTCGCGTCAGTGCACGAAGTCGTGTGCGTTCGTCTCACTTCGAGATGGTCACGGCTCAGGCGCGAAGACTAAGGGATTTTGGCCGTGTCGCGCACAAAGGCTGGTACTCTGTCATCGATGTGTCCCGCACACATGTATTCTTTCCCAGTCGCGTATTTTCGGCGACAGCAGAACCTTGGAGCGGCCGTGCGCAACTCTTGGATGGTCGCCTCCACGCGGCGCGTTGGAAACTTGAAATTGCAGAAAGCATCGCGCGGCAGACCCGGACGCGTTTCGCGACAACCCCCGGTCTTGCGGCAGTGGTCATCGGTGATAGGCCCGACTCGTTATTGTACGTCCGTCGAAAAGGAGAAGCGTGTGAGCAAGCAGGTATGCGTTTCTTTTACGAGCACCTGCCCGGCGACGTCGAACAGCAGACAGTGTTGGATGTCCTTCAAAGACTTAACGCAGATAAACAGATACACGGTATCATACTTCAGCTTCCCGTCCCGCCGCAACTGAACGAGAAACATCTGCTGGAGTGCATCAATCCAAGTAAAGACGTTGATGGACTCCACCCTAACAATGTGGGGCGTCTGGCAATGCGTGGCATTTGGCGCCCTGCATTTCTGCCATGTGCACCACTTGGCTGCATGGAGTTGTTGCGGAGAGAGAACATACCCGTACGAAATAAATCAGTGGCAATAATTGGCGACAGTAACGTCGTTGGAATGCCGATGTCTTGGTTGTTGCGTGATGCAGGTGCCTCATCGGTGACTGTGATCCATTCTCGTGGAGTGCAGTACCTAAAGCAGACGAGCTCACATTTTGGGGGACTCATCAGCTGTGCATATGATGTCAACAGCCGAGACAACGTGCTTCGGCCCGTCAGACAGGCAGATATACTTGTGGCCGCCGTTGGGTGTGCAGAGGTGGTGAAAGCAGACTGGGTCAAGTTGGGCGCGACGGTGGTGGATGTTGGGATAAACGGTTCGTGAGCGACCCAACCTTGATTTTCTTTCCCGACCGACAATAATTCTCTGTCTCCTGTAACCTTGCTGGAGCGTGTTGACATTTTCTCCATCCTCCCATCCTGCTTTTTTTCAAATTTTTCTTCAAGCCTCACCGATCTCCCCTTCTTCAAGCGGCTTGCGATATGTGGAAGACAAGTCAGATTCTGTCAATATAACTGATAGTTGCAGCAATGAGCAGATGTACACGCTTCATAGTAAAGGAATTTTCACAGTCGTTGGAGACGTGGCAGCTGAAGAGGTCTCACAGGTTGCAGGCGCGCTGACTTCTGTACCCGGCGGGGCTGGTCCGATGACGATTGCAGCGTTACTGAGCAATACATACCTAGGAGCTTCGAGACAGGGTCGGACGTCTAGCAATGTAATGACCAGAGAGCCAATTCCGTAAGGTATTCGTTTCTTGAAGAGCCTCAATCTTTGCGCACTTCTCGAACTAAATTTTCTATACCTGAGCGGCTGACAGGTAAGGATCCAGAAAGTATCTCCGTGTCCCCATTGAGGTTCAATGCAACGTTATCTTCGATGCGCACTCCAATTCCCCTTAGCCCTTTCGGAACGGATGGATCATGGACTGGGAAATACAAGCCCGGTTCAATGGTGAAAACGCAACCTGGCTGTATAGGGGTGCTTGTTGATATTGATGGAGTATCATGGGTATCCATCCCAATCCAGTGACCAACAAAATGAGGATAGTACTGTGTGTATTCTCTCTGCTTCAGCCCAGTCTTGCTCTGTCGAACGCCGAGATTCACGATACTCTCAGATAACAAGCTGACACTCAACATGTGAAGCTCGTTTAGAGATACGCCCTGTTTTGCAGCTTTCAAACAAGCCACATGCGTCTGGTGCACTGCATCATACACATCGGCCTGCGCCGTCGAAAATTCACCGGTTATTGGCCACGTCCTCGTGATATCGCTCACGTATCCTCGCCATTCGCAGCCCGCATCCATAAGAAGAAGCTGGCCTGCATTTAAGACTTTATCCATCGCTGCATAATGCACTACCAAAGCACCTGTACCGCCCCCAACAACAGAAGGGTAAGCGAGACGATCAGCGCCAAGAACTTTACAGCGGTGCTCATGATGCGCACTAACAACGTTCTCAAGTTGCCTTGGACCTGACGTTCTAATGGCTTCACGGAAGCCTTGAATATCAACTTGTACACTCCTGCGAATCGTATCAAGCTCGGTAGACGATTTTTTCCAGCGCAAGGAGTGTATGAGTGGGTGAAGACTTTTTGGCGAAGCACCACGGCACATCAGCCCGACAAGCGGGAAAACAACTCTAGAAGCATCAAAACAGAGACGCTCAATATCGGCAAATAACATTGATGATCGCTGCAACGCACGGGACACTACTGTTCCCATTTCTGCTGCTTCGTATGCAGCGTCTGCCCCAAAGAAACGCACGGCAGCGTCTTTTCCTATTCTTGGGCCATTCCATATCTCGTCTTTGATGTTTCTGGATGGAACAAACAGCGTGTAATGTATCCCAACGTCTTCGCTACTAATACCGTGTCTTCGCTCCAACATCATTGTGACACCTGGTTGAAGCACACCTGTAAGATATGCAAAATCAGCATCCTGACGATAGTTCGGATACGGAATCACTGTGCTAGGAAAATAACGAGGGCTGGCAGCGGATATGAGAGCGACACCGTTCAGAGGAAGCTTCTCTGCCAACAACCGTCGGCGTTGTCTGTACTCTGCAGCTGTAAAGCCCGGGGTCAGTTCGCCCTCGGTGAGCAAGTGGGGATGTGATTCATAGGACGGTTGCCCGACCTCCGTGTTTTCTACGAAACGTGTCGTGTAGAAATGACGTGTCTCTGAGAACATTTGCAGCGAAGAACGTAAAAGGACCGCACACCGTCTCATACCAAGGATCATTTTCGCAGTTCCCTGCCTTCCGAAGATATGATATTCGCATACGAATTACTTTCGTAGAAGGCACATGACGTGCGTGTTCTATGTTCGCCTTGGGAAACTTGGTAGCTGGGGCTGGTCAGAGCCGAGCTAGCTTAGCTAGCTATAGGACCTATAGCTAGCCTAAGCTGGCGAGAGTTAGCTTAGCTCTAGCTGGCGAGAGCTAGCTAAGCTAGCGGGCGAGAGCAAGCCTAGCCAGCGATGGCCAGAAAGCTCTAGGCACCCTGGTTGCGAGGATGTGTAGGGGTATGTGTCCTGTTGCAAACCATCACGAAAAATCGTACGCTGATACTTTCGCAAGTACCTTCAGATAGGTCTCTACCGGGAACGGTACTTATACCCGGAGGAATTCGCTTGACTGGATGGAAAACCGAAGATTCTATGATACGAAAGTAACTAACTCAGGTAGGATTAAACCTACCCTCGGATTTGTCATTTTAGTCCAATATACGAAAATACGAAGGTACCCTTCGAAGGTACTTTCGAAAGTAAAAGATATGTATCTTGCATGAATATTAGTCTATGATATGTATTATTACGAAAGTAGACTAGCTAGAGCTAGCTAGCTAGCTTTCGAAAGTAATATTATGATGATCGATCATCGTCTCAATTTCGTCATCCATCAGTCGAAATTGTCAACAACAAATTGTCAACAACCGTCATCTCTTCTTTAGACTAGACTAGTCTACTTTCGTGCACAGACCTGCACAGACGGAAAAGCTATCATTCCTTAACCAGGAAGAGACCGTATAATCCAAATAGACGCAGTTTGCAGTCTGTTAATCATTCTATAGATACACCCCCGTACTCCGGATCAAAGCGCAGCTCATCAGGGATAATCTCCGGCTCATTGGTCAGGGCTGCGCGAGCAACTAACTCACCGAGAATACCATGATACACTAGACCCCGAGCCCCGAGTCCGCCAACAAACCAATAAGTCGGGCTGCAATTTCGTGCTGAAGTTCTGTTTCTTGTTCTCGGCGACATTCGTTCACCTTTTTCTTTGATTCGTCCAACCAAAGGAAGGGATCCCTCCCGTCGTCTAGGTGGGTTTGCTCTGACACCATATCTCGTGATATCGACTCGCATCGACGATAACGGAGGGAAAATTGCCGCAGACGCGTCCATTAATTTGGTTGCAGCGCGTAGGGCTGCCTGTGCTCTTTGTCCTTTTTCTGCGGCGCTTACTGCACCCGCACTTCTCGCATCGGCGATAGAGACATCGTACTCCTTCGTTGTGCCGACAAGAAGGCGTTCAGGACCTAGAGGCGCGATATATGGTGATCCGAGTATTCCTGGCATGTCATCACCCCACGCTTTAAGACCAGATGTGTCATCACTGGGCACGAGCTCGACAACGTGCCCACCTTGGAGCTGATATGGAAGCTCTCCTGCTTCGGAAAGTTCCGAGATAGAACCAGCCGCAGCTCCACAAGCCACAATGATTGCATCACAATCCTGCAGATCTTCATCATTTCGCAAACTCGTGAACGTGCGTTTGCGAAAGTGAGCCGCTGTACCTTTCGGAACAGAGCTCGATCGTGCAAGCAGGCGAGTTGCATCCCACAGCGCCGAAAGATATCTTGTTGTGTCCAAAACGATGCATTCGGGAATGTAAAGCGCCGCAGCAGACGATGTTTGTCTCTCACACATCATCGCCTCTCGCCTTCCGCCCGAATGATTGGTCTTCCCCCGAGAGACTCGAGTTCGAGGCCGAACATAATCGCACCGTATATTTTTGTCATATTCCACCTCAGCTGGCACACTAATACCAGGCAGCAACTCGCGCGTTGCCTCAGCGTTCAAGCAAACACCTTGACCTCCCATTTCCGCTGACACCGGCCCGAACGCGCCCAGATCTCGTGCTTGTTTCAATGTTCGTGCTAGTCTTACTGCACCCTTTCTCCGCGCCAGCGATTTTCCGCGACGGCTTACCTCAGGACGAGTTGCTTCGCAAGGAAGTGGAGCCTGCTCTCCTGAATCAAGAGCGATCTCAGCCGCCTCTGCGGCGTTCACTAGACGAATTGTTGCCGCAACACCTTCAGTGCCGCGCCAAATGATCTTACCACGAGGAGTATACGGGTGGAGGAGTCCGGCAGCAACTCCAGATGCTCCACCTGCGATTCCCTTCTCGTCATAAAGGTGAAGTTGCACAGGCCTACTGTTGATGACGCGACTGTCGGCATCGCCGTCTTCGGAGATGACGTTCATCACGTGCCAAGCAGCTGCTACACCGGCAAAGCCAGCGCCAATAATCGCAATCTTAAACGGCTCTTGGTGAGAGCTGGAAGCAGACAAGGAATGGTCGGACACAGCAGACACAGAAGAGTGTCGAACGGTTTCCTTCCCACGCGCGTTCAACCGCCCGGCGTAACACCGGAACACTTCGCTGAGGTAGCCAGAAGACACGCAAGTGTGGAACATACGTCAGAAGTATCGTCGCGGTTGAAGCGATCGCGATGGTCGTCTATTTTGTGCACAGCTCTAACCGTAACGTGCAGGCAGGTTCCTCATGCGCTCAGCAGTCTATGCACAATTAGCGCGTGTACTTATTTCCGAAACAGCCGGATCATGCCATATGGCATGATGAAAAGTATTTCGTTCGCTTCCGAGCCGCCCCGAGCTCGCCAAAAAAAAAATTTGCAAAGCCGATTAGTGCGATGCCTCCATTAACGAGACACCAGGTTCGAAGATTGGCGCGCCCGGCCGGTCGTCTCGCGCAGTGCTCGAACGCGCGCGCGCGCATCGCGATCGGGGGGGTGTCGGAGTTTCCGAGACTCTTCAAACGGCTCTCTCGCGCCAGCCCGTGCTTCCAGTGGCTATCCCAGCGCAAGAAGAGATGTTCAGCGCCGCCGCCGCCGCGCGACGCGTGCGTATGGACCCCCCGGTCGCGTCCGAGGCGCCTGGCGTTTTTTAAACGCCAAACCGCGTGGCCGGCGGACACCTGACGCCCCTCCCTCCCCTCTCTCTCCGAAACCCTAACAGACTGCCACGCAAACAGCCGACGACTCCGCGATCGCTGCCGGCTTCCCCTCGCCCGATTTTGATGATGACTACGTTTCGAATGACATCGACAAAGATGAGGGTGTGGGAAAAGACAGCGAGGACGACGAAGACTACGTGCAGGCGCGTTTTGTACGTCGCGACTTAAGGGATTACGAGCATGAGTTCGAACGCCCCGAGTCGGAGTCCG
>JACLAA010002682.1_pt1 | contig 47330 bp, 29 predicted proteins | sample 8027891 | NCBI WGS metagenome assembly JACLAA01 (sample SAMN15724900, study PRJNA655200) | protist metagenome | isolation source: fluorescence activated cell sorting (FACS) single amplified genomes of... | place: Spain: Blaines Bay Microbial Observatory, Mediterranean Sea | collected 2016-01-19 | reverse complement strand
TGACACCGACGAAGAAGAAAGAAGATGCGAACGCGATACCAAAGTACGATTTGGAGAAGCACTTTAAAACGGTGTTACCGTTAGGTCCTCCTCTGAAAAGAGAAGAGGACGAGGCGACTGGCGCGCTCGATAAACTCGGCGTCGAGGAAGGTCGATTGCCGAACGGTTTGCGATACTTCGTCGGTCAGTGTAAGAAACCGGAAAAGCGAGCGGCTTTAGCATTAGCCGTAGACGTTGGATCTGTGTTTGAGAACGAGGAAGAGCGAGGCGTGGCGCACATTGTTGAGCACTTGGCGTTTCGCGCGACGACGTCGTACGAAACGTTTCAGATTGTGAATTTCTTGGAATCGGTCGGCGCCGCGTTTGGGGCGTGTCAAAACGCGTACACGAGTTCAGACGAGACGGTGTTTGAGTTGACCGTACCTATCGACGATATGAACGTACTGGAGGAGTCGTTGAAGATATTTAGCGAGTTTGCGAGGGGAGTGCGGATTTCCGACGAAGACGTCGATAACGAACGAGGTGCGGTGTTAGAAGAATGGAGATCGGGAAGAGACGCGAGAGGGAGAGCAGCGCAAGCGTATTGGGAAGCGTTGTGTGAAGGGAGCTTATACGCTGATCGTTCACCGATTGGCACGGAAGAGGTTATTCGAAAAGCGCCCGGAGAAATCTTTCGTAACTTTTACCACAAGTGGTACAGACCGGAGAACATGGCAGTTATCGTCACCGGCGATTTCGAGGACGTAGGCGTGGTGAAGGAGAAAATTATCAGATTGTTTTCCCCGCTAGCGCCGGCTGAGCACGTTCCTGCGCCGCCGAAATTTATTCGACCGACATTTCCAGAACACGCAAAACCGCGCGTGTGCTGTCACGTAGATCGCGAATTATCGAACACGGTAGTCAACGCAACCTTTCACGTGGAACAAAAACCAATCGCGACTCCGGAAGATTTTTTCAAACAAACTGTTCAAGAATGTTACCAATTGTGTTTGGATAATCGATTGTACAAACTGATGAGACGACCGAAACCAAACTTTTTTAGCGCCGGCATCGCTTCTGAACATTTGTCGCGAACGAGCGCTTTGTTATCCGTACAAATGACGTGCGAAGCGAGCAAGGTGAAAGACGCACTCGAGAGCGTCTTGACTGAAGTCTCGAGAGCGCGCTTGTTTGGATTCAGCGCGCAGGAATTGCGCATCGCCAAGTTAAATCAAATAGCGGATATGGAACAGTTGTATGTGGAAAGAGATCAAACGTATTGCACGGACGCTCGCGATGAGTTGGTGCAACACTTCTTACGCGGCGACATGGTCATCGGTGCAGGATTAGAAGCGTCTCTGGCTATCGCTTGCATAGAAAAAGTCACCTTGGAGGATGTCTTTCAATACGCGCAAGAAGTGAGCGTGTCAAAAAGCTGCATGATTCGATTACAGGAAGGTAGGAAGAAAACAAATGAAGACGATTTACGGGAAGCAGTGAATCGAGTGGCGGAAAAGGAGCGACGCGGAGAAATTGAAGAAAACTCGGAAACGTTCGTCGTTCCTGAGCGTTTGATGGCGGATCCGCAACCGCTGAAAGAAGGCGAGTCGGCGATAGCATCCACGCGGACGCATTCAATTTCAGACGTAACCGAAGTTGTTCTGAAGAACGGCATAAAAATAGCGTTGAAAAGCACGAACTTTTTGGACGACCAAGTCTTGATGCGCGTCGTCGCCAGAGGTGGATTATCGGAAGTCCCAAAAGAAAAATATAAGGACGCGATCTTCGCGGGTACTGTTGCTCGCGAATTGGGCGTATTTGGATACAGACCGGAAGTTTTCTCCGACGCCATGGCGGGGAAAAGAGTCGACGTTGTTCCAAATATAGGTACGTATAAGAGATCCATCGTTGGCGAAACGTCGCCAGATCACATCGATGTGCTTTTGCAGTGTACGCACCTGATCTTCTCCAACAATGTGGAAAATCAGTGCAACGAGGACGATTTGGAAGTTTTGCGCGAAATACAAAGAGAGCTGGTGAAGAATGCAAAGAGAGACCCGATGAAAGTATTTGCAGAAATCAAGCGCGCTTTGACGTACGGCAACTCGTATCTTTCAGAACCTATCACGCTCAAAACACTCGCGAAAATGGACGCGGAGAAAGCGTGTAGATACTTCAACGAGTGTTTCGTGGACCCTTCGCATTTTACGATGGTTCTCGTCGGCGCGTTCGATATAGAAAAGATTTTGCCTTTATTGGAAAAGTACATAGGTTCTATTCCGCGCCCGATAGATTCGAAAGAGAAACTCTCTCGAGTCACACCGGCACCGTTTGAGTTTCCTAAGAAAACAGTCAGTAAACGGGTGCGATTGAAAATGATTGAAAATCAAGGCGTGGCGAGTTTAACGTTTCCGGTGATGATTGAAAATCCAGACGCGAAGTTAAAGCAAGCTGCGATCGCAAAAGGTGAGGACTTCAACGGTCCAACTTTAGCCGGCTCTCAGGTGATAGTTCGAAGCAAGTTTCTCACGGTGATTTCTGCCGCCATCATCGAGCGCCGCTTACTCGCTCGCCTGCGATTCGAACGAGGCGAAATATACAGTTGTGCCGCCAACACCTCGTTCGCGTACCAAGACCCGAACGCAGCGAACGGCGAATCTTACAGAGGCGATATAATGGTTGTGTTCGCGTGCGACCCGAAAAGCGGAGAAAAACTCTCCAAAGTAGCCCTGGAAGAGATTGAACAGTTAATTAGCGAAGGACCGACCGAGGAAGACTGCCAAACTGCGAAGGAAGTCGAACTGAGATCCATCCAAGAACACAAAGAGGAAAACTCTTTCTGGGTCAGCTACGTGGACGCCATGTTCACGTCTCAACTCTTACCGGTCTTGAACGGCGACATCGACAAAATGTATGTAAACACGGAACAAATCCGCGGCGACGTTTTAGAAACACTCTCGCCAACCATCATTCGCGAACATCTGGCGAAAACCTTAGCCGTCGAGCGCAGAGTCAACGTCGTTTTAATTCCCCAAAGACCTTTGTTCTTACGACTGATTGCCCCTAATATGGACGATATTAAAGGATTCTTTGAGTGGCCGGAGACGTTCGGCGAAGCCTGCGGTAAACTCGCCTTGTTAGGAGGCGTTGCCGGCGCCTATTTCGCGTACGCTAAATCCAAGGAGAATAAAAAGGACAAATAGGTAATAATAATAATGTCCTCACATAATAATAACTCTTCATCAACGATCAATCATCCCACATGTCCTCCTCATCTGCATTCGCAAGCGCCGTCCGTAACTGCGACGAGTGCTCCTCGTCTTCTCCGGAAAGATTTCAAGAGTTTCTCGACCACCTCGTGGACGCGTATCATCGACATCACCTTGCGTCAACTTTGACGAATTGGAAAACAGGAAAATTGATGGCTCGATTGCACTCGAAACTGTTCGGTGATGGTGAGGACGACCGCAAACCACGAGAAGGAGGAAAGAGCCACAAAACAGTCTCAGACGAGGAGGAAAAAAAACTCGAAAGATTGATCGAGCAATTGGCGACGGATGCAATCTTGATTTTGAAAAAAGCAGTTGGCCAGGATTGGACGGCGGATGCCTTGGCAGAGAAGTTATTGAAGGAATACGAGTGCGGCGCGGAGTTGGCGAGTTCTATGCACGAGATTTTTTCGAAAGATAAAGATAAGTTACAGAGGAGTTTCGCGAGAGGCACGTTTGGAATGGTGAAGAGATTAGAGTCCGCGTGTTGGAGAACGCAGGTTAGTTTGTATGATAGTAAAACTAGTAAAAATAATACGGCGACGAACACGGATAAAGGAGACGAAGTGACCGCGGTGTTGGAGCTTCGCATGGAAAAGAACGACACGACGTCGATAGAGTTTAAGAAAGAGGAATTGTTTACGTTTTTCAAGGAGTTGGAAACGATTCAGATGAAAATAGATGACCTTAGTTAGTTTTTATGTACCAGTTGGTACTATAGTAGCGCATCACAAAATCTCAAGCGAGAGAGAAAACAAACGAATCGATTCGTTCAAATCAAATCTCTCTCTCAATAGTCCATCACGGGAGATTTTAAACCAGCGCCATCGTCTTTGACTTCAACTCCTCCAGTTTCGTTATCGAAGTCGTCTCCGGTAACTTCATCCATGGTATCGCCATCTTCTTCTCTGTTCTTCTCTTCTTCGTCCTCTTCTTCGTCCTCGGAGTCGGGATTGTCGTTCTTCTTATCGTCGTCGTCTCCCGTCTTTGTCATGCCTAAACCACTTCGACTGCGCTTCATCTTTTCTTTTTTGGACAAATAAGCGAACAAAGCTGGCGCTTCTTTTTCGGTTATGCCAAAATTCGTCATGAATTCAGAATATTTCGTTCGAAGATCGTCCATGGTGAATGGCGATTGAGAACCAGCGCCAGGTTTGCGAAGCGCCAACGCGATGGTTTCTTTGCTCTCTGCTGGCTTCTCCTCCGTCGCTCCCGGTGGTAACGGCTCGCATTCCCACGTGTAATTTTTGCTCGCTTCTCTCTTCTTTCGCTGCACCCTGCGCGTTTTTTTCGTCGCGATGAGTACCTTATCGACAGCTTTGCCTAATTCTTCCGCTGACATTTTATTTCGTCTCGATTTTTTCGACGCTTCCGCTAGAATGTCCAATATTTTTTCGTGGATATCGTACGAACCAATGGAAGCTTTCGTCAAAGCAATGCCGACGCAAGCTCGCCACACCTGATTTGAAGAGCTGAAAGGAATCATAGGGTTTTGCGAACCATTCGTTTCCTTCTTCTTCTTCTTCCTCTTGCCTTTTGTTTTGTATTGAGGGAGGTTCACACTACACATACCGCGCACTCGCGTAGCGAGCATGAGATAGGTGTCTTTGTCATCAACCACGTCGATGTCTTTGGATGCTTTTGCGACGGATTCAAACATTAATCTCGCCGCTTTGCAGGAGATTTTATCCGGAGCTTTCAAGCAAATTATTCCGTACATGAGCGCAAACTTGCGAATTGCCGGTGACTCTGTAATCATCTCCGCCAGTTTTTCAATCTTTTCTTCCAAATCCTCGTCGTCGTCCTCATCGTCGGAAGCTTCGTCGGAAGCTTCGTCGGAGCCATTATCATCCGCATCGTCGACCTCCTTCGCCTCTTCATCGTCTGACTCATCTTCGTCGTCGGAATCTTCCGAGAGCATTTTTTCAATCATTAAATCGGCGAGCATCGGGAAAAATGTTCCTAAAATCTCAGGAGGTACCGCGGATACCACAGCCATATCACCTTTTTGCAACAATTCTCTTGAATTAAGCGCTAAACAAACAAATTTTGCCAACTTTTTCAATCTCGTATCGGTTTTAGGTTGTCGTTCGTCTTTCACCACGAATTGTAACGTGCGCATGGTCTCGTGTAAAAGCAAGTGAAACACCGGAGGATCTCGTAAAATCATTCCCATGTCCCCTAAAATCGTTTCCGCTGGTTCCACCACATCCTCAATCTTTTGAACGCGAGAAACCGCCGATGCGCCTCCGTCTGATTCCGAAACGGTTGGTTTCGCGGCAGCACCAAACGTGAACTTTACTTTTAATTTCTTCTTTGGCGGTTGCCCCTTGCCTTTATTCTTCACGTCGTTCCTCGAGGCTAACTCCGCAGAGTCTAGAATGTTCCCCATTTCTAATAATCTTCTATTATCTAAGTACCTGTCGCGAACGCAGGCATCCATGAGCCACGCGAGTCTGTGTGAGGGATCAATTTCACACAATTCTTGCACCTCGTCGTCGTGAAATGCCATGAGAAATTGCGAGCGTAACGCGCACGTGGAAGGATCCCCGGTATTGGCATACCTCGTCCGGATCTCTCGGACGACGGCATTATACAGCGTGATGTTATCGCCGACAACCTTACGTAAACGATGAATTGCTGGAGATTTCCCCCGCAATATTCGCCTTGGTTGCACGTCCTTGTTGTCGACTACGTCCGCGACAGCTGCGGCGGCAGCGCTCGTTGTCTTCGCCCCTGCCGTCGTCGTCGCTTTCTTACTCGCCTCTTTCCTTGCTTGCATTGCATTCGCTTTACTACTCTTCTTGCTATTCGCTATCTTCGACGCCCCTACTGCTGTCGCTACTTGTTTTCCGCGCGATTGTCTTCCTGTGCCACCCAAGTCTTCCTCGGACTCTTTCCTCGGCGCGCTCCAATCCTCCTCGGGGACTAACGGCGCCAACTGCACGTCCTCGATGGACGAGTGTCTCCTCAAAACCTCCTTCTCCTCTCCGTACGAATCTAAAACGCTCGACAAATTTTTCCTCAGCGTCCCCTTATCCATCGCCCACACCTGTCTCTGCACTTTCAACGAGCACTGCCTAAAAATACTCAAATCCCTCGATATCAGTTTCAAATAGTTCGCCGGCACCGGACTCAATCTTTCGAGAATAGTCAACGGGATCCGTTTCAATTCCTCGATGCCGATAAACGGGAACGAGGCTTGCAATAAACTCAATAAATTTCCTTGCGGTGCTATTTTAATCCTAGTCAGTAATTCTTCCGACGCGTCGTCCAAGATGTTTTTATACGCCAGCGGTCGCGAAATCTCCAACTGATCCAACAAGCCGAGGTATTGTTCGCATCCGGAGGCATTTTTTAACGCGCACGAGGATTGGACTTTTTGCACCGCCGCTTCGACCTGTTATCGTCATAAAAAGAAGAAGATGAAGAAGAAGAAATCAGAATTTATTACGCTTATCATCATCGTACCAACGCAAGAGAGAGAAAGAGAGAGCAAAGAGAGAGACAACACGATTGAAAATCCGGGGAAATGGGGAAATGAAATCTAAAACGCTCTCGTTTATAACGTGTCACACACCTGCGCGCTCGTGCTCAGCGTCGTCGCCACGAAATCCTGCCCTTCCCCTCCGACGATCGCGGAGTATAAAGAGAGAGGCGTGTCCCTCCCTTCGGTTTCTTCTTTCGAGTTGTTCATGTTATTCTCGTTCTTGTTTTTGTTCTTGTTTTTGTTCGTCATGATGTGATGTCTGTCTCCGAGGGGGCGAAAGAAGTAGGGGATTCGTCTCGCACGCTTCAAAGAAAAGAATGCATCACACACACACACACGCACATAAACGCACGCATCACGGATTTAAAATAATGAGCGGCGGTTTTGTCTGAAATAGAAGAAAGTATTCTCTTCATTACATCGTCTTTGCCCGATGAGTAGCAACAACAACAGCGCGAAAGCCGCGGGACGGGCCAAGGTACGCGCATATGTTTCTCTCTCTTTTTTTTCCCACAAACGTCTCTTCTTTTGATGGATGTAATTATTAACGAGTTTTGTTGTGTTCACTTCTTATCATAACAACGGTGCAGTTGGACGCGTACAGAAAGAAGAAAGCGGCGAAGAAGGAGAAGAAGGACGTTTCTTCAATCTCTGGTTTGAATTTTGCGAAGAACGAGGACCACCAAAACGCGTTAGGGGAAAGGGTGGCGTCGAAACCACCATTTTTAGTTGCAGATGGTGATGAACCAAAAAGTGATGACTCGATGAAAATGACTTTTACGACGACGCCGACGACAAACGAAGAAGAAGAAGAAACAGCGAATACGACCGAAACGTTTGCATTTACGATGGCACCAGATGCGGTAAGATATAGTAATGGTAATACTAAGGGTGAAGAAGACATTGTCGCGCACGCATCGCCGATGCAACCTGCCGCTCCAGCTGAACAACCGCGACGCGGAATGGAGGAAGAAGAAGAAGAAGGAGGCGTTGCGGCGTTTATGTCCCCGCCTCCGCCTCGATTTTCTTTCGACGAGAGTTACAATGCGGCTGGGGGTAGTATGATGGAAGAAGAGGCGACGCCGCCGGTAAAGATGAATATGCGTGGCTTCGAAGAGCAAGAGGACGCTGACATTGATAGAAAGAAGATGTCGTCGTTGGATGAAAGTTTCGATCCAGAAGAGTACGTGAATCGATTCGTGACTCCGGAGAAGAAAATGGCTCCACCGACGAAGCAGAAGAAAGCCACGATTGACGTGCCGATGGACGAGTTAGAAGCGATTTTCCGCCCGACGAAGAAGAAGGATGGGTACGACGACGCCGACGACGTGCCGTACTCTTTTTCCAAGTTTTTGGAGAGGGAGAAGAATAAAAATGAAGAACAACGGCTCTCGAGTTTTGAGAGGGGAATTTTAGAATCCAAACGGAGGAAGGAACAAATGGGAGGAGAGGCTTCGATTTCAGATATGCTCGGCAGAGGTTCAACGCTGACACCGTTTGGTGGTATTAGTACGGGTAACGGAATGTCCAAGCTCGAGCAAGACGAAATCACCTCGTTGCAAAACATGATTGACGATTTGACGACTGAAAAATTAAGTCTCAAGCGCGGGATGGATAAAAACCAAAAGATCATCGAAAGTTTGATGGAAGAAAACGAATCGTTAACGAGCGCGTTCAACAATGCGAAGAATAGAAGTACGGCGTTGGAAAACGAATTGAACAAGCTTTCGAGCGAGATGATGTTACACTCGAGCGTTCAACAGAGCATCTCAAACGACAGAGACGCTTCAAGGCGAGGGTATATCGAAACTCGAGAACGCGCGAACGAGTTAGCGAGAGAAGTAGTCGAATTGGAGGAAGTTGTTTTAGAATACAAGTCAAAGTTATTCTTGTACGAGAACACGCAAACGGATGCGTTGGAGCGATCGAAAGAGTTAGAGCGAGCTTTGTATGTAGCAAACGAGGATCGGGTATACTATCAAAATCTCGCGGAAGCTATGAACGAGGAGAGAAGGGAAATGCAAAGACGCGTTGGACAATCGAACGCGATCCAAGCGCTGATTGAAAGTGGAGACGTTCCCATCGTTGAAATGTTACAGAGCTGGTTGAAGCAGGTGCAAGCTAAACCCGTATCTCAGGAGCAAAACGTGTCTTCGTCTTTACGCTCGGCAGAAGCAGAACAACAAAACGAGTTTCTCGAAATGTCCACGTCCGAAGCAGATTTTGTGTGCGAGACGAGAACGAGCGAAGCAGTCGCGACAACAAAAGAACTTATAGATGCTTTAACTCGATTGGCGAGTGGCGATACGGGTGGTAGTAGCAATAATAATCCCGATGAGAGCGCCGCTACTCCAGACGGAGAGGACGACGACGACGAAGATGAGAATGGAGAAGAGGACGGAGTTGTTATCGACGAGGCGCAAATTCGGCTCATCACTTCGATTCACGAGTTACTCGCGGAAATGGAAAAAGAAACTGCAATCTTTCGTGTGAAGTTGAAAGATGCCGAGCGACGAGAGATGGGTTTACGGGCTGCAAATGCAGCGTTAGAATCTCGCCTCGCAAGATCTGCGCCGCAAGCAAAGACGATGAATACGAACACAAAGGAATCCGAAGGGAGAGATGACGTCATAGCTGCGATGCGAAGGATAAACGCAGGGTCTGCAGAGCCTACTCCTAGAACGCGAGAGAATGATAGTAGTGGTGGGTTTAGATTTAGAACCGGGTTAGTACCGGATGACGATTAGATACTTTTAGTCGATAGTTTTAGCGACATGTTTGCATTGTTATTTTTGGTAGTGCGTGACGATTTATTTCTAATTCAGTGTCCATTCACTCTTTATTTGAAGACTTCCCAACCTGAGACGACGACAGCTGCTCAGGTGGTCCACAGTTTTCGAATATTCTAATTTCACCGCTGTAACCAGCGGTAACTATTATTTGTCCGAGACCAGCGGCTTTGCGAAAGCTCGCTTCGCACGTTTTTTTGGCCTCGGCGATTTCCAAAGCCCATTTCGACGCTTGAGCTTTTATGCTATTTGACGAAGACGCCGGAGTATCCTTTTTATCGTCTTTTTTCTCGTTTCCTTCGGAGTTCATTCGCAACTGTTTTACTTGTTCACTCAATTCTTTCGCCGCTAGTATTCGCAAGCTCTCAATCTCCTCTTGATCGGACTTTCTTCTCGATACGTAAGCGCTCTTTTCATTTTCTGGCATTCGCGCCATGATGACTTCTTCTGGGGCGAATACAGCCGTCGTAACGATGTCGGTTTGTGCGGCGAAAGTTTCGTACGTCGCGTGTTTGTCTTTTTTATATCCGCCATGAAATGCGCTCGGGATGAAAGTATTCACCGTCGGCCAAACAAAAAGGTACTCAGTTTCGGAACCGCAAATTATAAAGTCACCGCGTTCGCTAAACGTCGCTTTGATTTGCGAATTCTTATTCTTATGCCCTTTATACTTTGTCTTCAACTGGTAACCGTCATAAATTCTTAACCGCGAGTCGTTCGATGCGACGAGTAACTTGCGATCGTCACCGGGAAAGAATTGTAAGCCGGTAACCTTTTTGCCCATCGGATTTCTTTGCCGGCGATTTTGAATGTCGAGCAAAGTGAGATACTCAAACTTGAAGCCGACGGTTTGGTAAAAATGACACTTCCCCCGATATGATCCGGCGACTACGCATTTACCATCGCTTTGAAAACACGCCGCTGTAACCATTTCTCCAATATCCACCCAGTCAACGACTCTGTGATCGGGAATGTTCCATAATCTCAACTTACCGTCTAAACTCCCAGAGACAAAGTATTTATCATTCACCGGGTTGAAATCAATCGCAGTTACGAAATCTTGGTGCGCGAAAATTCTCAAGCATTCATTCATAGTCGTGTACCACAATCGAACGGTTTTATCCATGCTCGAAGAAAGCAACCAATCCGTGTGCGACCAGCACAGATCTAACACGTCCCCTTTGTGACCGACGTATGCGCGCAACGGAACGTCTTTGAACATCGATTCTCCACGCTTTTTGAACGAACACGTTTTGATCTCGCCGTCTTCGTGGTAATTTTCCGACTCGTCTGCATTTTCCGGCGCTTCTGATTTCATGCACTGAATAGTCCACACGCGAACAATTCTATCTTGACCAGCTGTGGCTAAGAACTTGCCAGTTCGCGAAAACTTCATGCACCAGACGGCGCCTTCGTGGCCTTTGACGCTTTGAATCACTTTAACTTTTGAGAAATCTTTGAACCCTTTCCTATTCACGTGCACTTTGAGGTACTGACCAACTTCTTCGCAACCAGGTTTGACTATAGTTTGAGCGTGGTGTGAGCTATTCTCTTCCTCTTGCGCTCTTCTCTCCTGTTTGCGATCCTCGAGCGAATGCTGCAACTGCGACTTGGTCTCTACGATTTTCTCCGCCGCGATTTTACTCACCTCCTTCGTTTTATTCCAAGCCTCGGTCGATCGTTTCTTCAACCACCGGCCGGGATTCCTAGGTTTCGTCGTCGATTTTTTATCACCGACGACGTCCGCTGTTGTGCTACTCGTTCCTTTCTTCTTCGTCTTACCGTCGTCTTCGCTTTGCTCTCCTCCTTCTTCTTTCATCGACAGCCGTTCTCTCCTCTCGACTTCGTTCAAAATCGGCGACGTCACCGCTTCAATAGCTACGTTCCGTTCCATTTCCACCACAGACATGACTGTCCCAGTCGTTAAGTCTGTCACTGTTGGTGCATTTTCCCTGTCTTCGCTCCTCCTCTCGCCGCCGCCGCTTTTTTCTTTCTTCTTCTTGTGCAACAAAGCGTTCGCCGCTTCCTCTCCGACTAAATATTCCGCCCCGGTGTCTAAATTCTTTAGCGTAAACTTCGTGGGATCTCGCAACTCCGCTTCTATCCCTCTCGGCGTCCCGCCTCCACTCACGCTTTCATCCATATCTGAATTCAAAATATCGTTGTTCGGGTTCGTCGGGTCGGTTTGTACGCTCGGCGCCTTCAAGTCTTCCGGGTCTAACGAGTTTTCGTCCGCGCACGATTGGCCCATCGCGCTCAACTGTCGATCTAAAACTTCCGCCAAGTGTCTGTCCGACCCAGAAAATTGCGATAAGGAATCTCTCGGTTCGTAATAATCGCTCTCTTCGCCGTCAAACTCTTTATTGTTTTCTGCCGATGTAATATTTCGTGCCGCGCATTCGTCTCCGACCGACGCAAAATCTTCATCTTCGTCTGAACTCGAGTGGTCCGAGTACGTGTGATTCGAGCCTGTAAAAATCGATCGCGTTTCCGTCGTGTTCGACGCCGTTTTCTCTTCGCTGTTGTTGTCTTCTTCTTCTCTTCTTTCGTGCTGGTCGTTTGTATCGTTTTGATTGTTTTCGTGAGTATTCATCGTATCTCTTTCTCTCTCTGAAATGATGTTGACTGCCTCTGCGTTTTTCTCTTCCGGGTGCCTCTCCAACGTCCAACGTTATTAAAAATTCTCTCGTATTCTTTTCTTTTGTCTCTTCTTCTTCTTGTTGTTGTTCAGAGAGAAAGAAAGAAAGCCCCGTCGAAAACCACCACTCGCAATAATAAAAGTCTCTCTCTGTCTGTCTCTCTCCTTCTCTCTCTTTCTCTCCGCGTTCACCCCGCGTTCCCCTTCCACCACTGCTTTTGGCACTCGAATGAAGTGAAGACGCACGACGTGAAAAAATTTTGATTTTTCGTTTTTTTTTTTGTTTGTGTGTCGTCCTTTTTTTGTCCTCACTTTTCTCTTCTTTTCGTCTCAAAATTCAAACACCTGTTTGTGTACAGACAACAACATCGAATAAGAATGGCGTCGAAGAGAGCGACGGGAGGGAAGTACGAGTACCTCTCCCTGGCGGAGTTGTATCAAATCGAGGAGAAAACGAACGTGAAAACGCAACGCGCGCACGTATACGGCATCGTCGCGGAGAAATATCAACCTCAAATCACGAGAAGTGGTGATACGTATTTAAAACTCAAACTGTTCGACGAATCGTTAAACTCGGATTATAACGGGGACGAGATGAAGCCGAGGAAAGGGATGAAACGAGTGAATCCACCGTTTATTGAAATCGCGTGCTTCGCGAATAAGAAGGAAGATTTACCGATATTAGCGCAGGTTGGAGATGTGATTCGATTTCATCGGTTGGAGGTGTCGTTTTACCGACCGAATAGTAGAAATAACCAACACTACGGAGGAGGAAGAGAGGAAGGGACGATACAGTTCGTCGCGAAAATAGGCCAGTTTACGAACGGGAACGCGTATTCGAAAACGCACTTCGTTCTGTTTAGCGGCGAACCGGCGCAGATTGTGGATGCAGATAGTGCGAAGCAGAGATCGTCCAATGATATAACGTTTACGGACGAGGATCAACAAAGGATTGAAAATTTAATCGCGTGGAAGAACACGCCGGAATGTTTGGGAATGCCAAAGATTGCGTATTTAGGGAAGTACGACAGAAGGATTCAAGATATTCAGCGAGAAAGAAATTACGATTTGCACGTGAAGATATTAGACGTTGGGTACAGAGACGGGTATCCGGAAGTGATTTTCGTTTGGGACGGTTCTGATGCGGCGCCGATGAGTTTATCGACGCCGGATTTTCCGCAGCTCGTGGACGATACGAACCAAGCGGAGGCGCTCGGGCCCATGTATTGGCTTCCAATAGATCAAGACATCAATCCAACGCAAGATGTCATCGAACGAGGCCAGGATTTCCCGCCGTCGACGAGACGAATGCTCGAAGAAATGGGAGACGCCGTATCCTACGGCTCGGCGTTTCCGGTGTACATTCGAGGCTTTGATTTTAGCGACGAGATGCCAAAGAAAGGGCAGTGGGTGAAATTAAGAAATCTTACCGCGGGTGTTCACGGAGCGCAGTTAAACGGCGCTTTCTTCGCAAATTCAAAATGGATGGTTGAAGCGAAAGGCCATCCGACGTGGTTGGACCAAGTTCAGTTTCGTCAAAAGGCTAATATCGTAGCGAATTGGGCGCCAAACGTAGGCGTGGATGCACCAAACGTTACCATGATTATGCATCCGCAAGTGAAATGGGATACGATTCGATCCGCGCTTTTAAAAGAGGCACCGAATAGACACAGATTATACGTTCGAGCGCAAAAGTTCTGGCCGGAAGACGAGAAGGAGTGGTGCGTGAAAAATCCAGTCACGAACGAATGGGAGTACGTTTTCAAAATATTAGTCGAAGACGCGACGGGCGTTTTGCGCGTGACGGTATCGCCAGAGGAAGGTAAGTACTTCTTGAGAGGGTTGCCCCCGTGCGATTTGAGCGCGAATAGGGCGACGTTGCACCAGCTGAGAACTAGAAAACATACGCTCTTGAATGGGAGCAACGGCACGGATAACTGGATCCAAATATGTGTTCGACAGTACTTACCGGCGCGCAAACGAACGCGAGGTAATGAAAAGCGAACGTGGGAGTTATTCGGTACCGCCATGGTTCGCGAAAAATTGTAAAAATACGAATAGCAAACAAGTTTTAGAAAACGAATCGGAACGAGGCGCCTCTCGCCTGTATAAAAGGACAAGTATATTACATCACACGTTTACTATTCTTATTTGAGAAAGTCTGCGACTTTTTCCAACCAACTCGTATACTCTTTCTGTTCTTTATCTATTCTCTTCTCGACGATGTAATCCGCCAACGCCGCGTTTATTCCTCTCTCTTCTAAATACGATAAAAAAGCATCCTGGACGCCTTTATCCAGGTCCTCAAAATGCGGCCCGGGATAGTTGTTGTCGTCAAACTCTTCGTCAAATAAAATACCCTCGCCTTCTGCATCATCATCACCACCACCGGTTCCTCCTTCTCCTCCTCCTCCTTCGTTCCATTCGAAACCTTCGTATTGAACGTGTTGAATCTCAATCAACTCGCCATCCGTGACGCAAAAAAATTCCAACTGTTTCCCGCTTCCAGTCTTCGAAACAGTCACAGAAAACTCCTCCTCGATATCCTCGTCGCCTAAACCTTCGTCGATGACATCGTCCACGCCGTTATCGTCGTCTCGTCCGTACTCCGTTTCCATCGGATCGTCCGAGGCGGAAAAGTGCACCAAAATCTCCTCGTCTTCGCCAAATTCCTTGGACAAGTACACGTCGCAATCCCCTTCTCTTTCGCTCAGCGTCCACCCATCCGGTGGTCCACCTTTCGCCGTTTCCGACTGTTCGTACGATTCTGCCTCGTGTTTAATCTCCGCTCTCAAAATCGCCGACAATCGCGCGCTCTCAGACGAAGAAGACAAAGAAGAGGTGGTCGTTACGACGCCTTCACTTTCCTCGGACGACGACGACGAACCAGCATCCGCACTGAACGATCTCCTTCCTAAAAATCTTCCTCTTCCGCCAATACTAACACCACCACGCTCCTCTCCTCTTCTTTGATTCTTCCGTAATTGGTATTGTTTCGCGTCGTCGTCGTTTCCCTTTTCCTCGAAACTCGCGGAAGAAGAAGTTTTACAAGAAGAAGAAGAAGAAGAAGAAGAAAAAGTACTCCTCTGATGCGCCGGCAAAAATGCAAAATTCCCAAAACGCCGATGATGATGATGATTTTGAAGAAGAAGCGCTGTTGTTGTTCTCGCAAAACCACCGCTGAGACTATTAGTAGTATTCGCAAACGCTGCTGCTCCCACGCATCGAGCAGCCGCCGAACACGACGTCGTCGTCGTCTTTTTAGAAGGAGAAGACAATCTCAGCAATCTCGCAGCAAACATATTTGATTTTAGTTAAAAGAGAGAGAAAAGAGTGAAGAGAATTTTCCGATCAAAAGGAGGCAAACGAAAAGAGGAAAAAAGAACAAAAAAAGCGAAGAAAAAGACACGAGTGCTTTTATTTTTCATCAAGTTCGTTAGTTTTGTGTGTGACTCTTCTTTTTTCTCTTCTGCTTGTAGAGACGAGGAGAACGAGAACGAGAACGAGAACGATGACGACGACGAGAGCAGCAGCGGCGGCGTTATTTTGTGCCAACACTAGGAATAGGAGCAGTAAAAGCGGTGTGAAAAGCTTTTTGTTTTTTGGGGGAAAGAAGAGGAGCAGCTTTTGCGGGAAACATCATCACTCTCGTTTTCGATATCTTTCAAAATCTTCGTATTCTTCTCTCGGGACGGAGGAAGGATGGATGCGAGGTAAACGACGCAAGGACAACAACAACGACGAGAACAATAATTCGTCGTCGTCCTTAGATGCAATCGTAGTCGTAGCCGGTGGATTTACTCCAGATAATTTGTGGCTTCCCGAGTGGGTCCTGGAGCGTTTGGACTATTGCGCAGAGGCGCATAAAAAAGCGAACGAGAAAGCGTACATATGCATAGCCGGATCGGCGACGCCGCATAAACCACCTCCGTTACAAAAAGGAGGATTTATTTATCACGAATCGACGATGATGGCAGAATATTTAATCGATACGCACGACGTCCATCCCGGGAAGATTTTGAAGGATACGTCGAGCATGGATACCATCGGTAACGCGTATTTTACCAGGTACGTGCACGCTATTCCGAGGGGGTGGAAAAACGTAGAGGTGGTGACGTCTAAGTTTCACATGCGACGAGTGAAAGCGGCGTTTGAGTGGGTGTGGGGGATGCCTTTAGAAGGGAATGGTGATGAGGACACGCAAATCCGATTCGTTTCGACGAGAGATTCGGGATTGTCCAAGGAAACTTTAATAGCCAGAGAGGAGAGGGAAATCGAATCCGAGAAGCAGTTGAGAGAAAATGCGAAAATGTACGACACGCCGGATAAATTCGCCGAGTGGATGTTTACGACGCACAAGTGTTACGCGGTCACGCGTCAGCACGAGATTGGAGATTTTGAGGCGGTTAAGAAGGAGCTCGGCTCAAACGCGGAAAAGTTAGGATATTAGTGGAAGTTGTAGCAAAAAATTGTACTTTAATGACGTTGTGTTTGTTTTATTGATATTACTTTTACAATTTGCCTTCGCCCGCCATGAGTTTGTCTAGAATCGAATTCATTTCCTTCTGCTCGTTCCTAGCTTCCATTTTTCCAAGCACTGTCATGACTTCGTCGCGCGTGAATCCCATGGACGCGAATTCGCCGACTATGACGTCCAAAGGGATGTCTTCGTTTTGGACTTGAGGCGGCGACGGAGGAGGAGGAGATGGATACGAGCTCGCGAGAACTTGGGGAGGAGGAGGAGGAGATGGGTGATACGTTCCGTACGGATCGTGCTGCACGTGTGAAGGCGGAGGTGGATGGCCGTGGTGTGGAGGTGGCGATGAAGGACCGCCGTGATGCGGCGGCGGAGGCGACCGATGAGGATGAGGATGAAGATGATGGTCGATGCCCGGGTAATGGGCGGCGGACTCCCCCGAGGGAGACCCGCTTCTCTCGTGCGGAGGAGGAGGAGGATGCGGATGCGGAGGACCGCCTCTTCCTCCTCTCGCGAATGACGGCGGACCGTAAGGATCCTGGTGGTGCTGATGATGCGCGTGAGGAGGAGGAGGATGGTGCGGAGGGGGATTATGCGGAGGATAATGCGGAGGATGATGCGCGCCTTCAGGCGTCGGCGGTCTTCTACTTCGCCCGCTCCCTGCTCTGAGAACGATATTCTCTTTAATCTCCTCTTCAATCTTCTCTTCTTCTTCTTCCTCTTCTTCCTCCTCTTCTGACGAATCAACTACCGCGAACAAATTCGCGCTCGTTATCGGTTCTTTCCCGTTTTCTTTCCTCGCTTGTCCGACGATGAATCCGTGCAGAGCGTTTTCCACCCGCGCGACTTCCTTCGCATTTCTCAACGCAACTAACTCTAACGCCTCCAAGCGTTCGAGAATTTTGCCTAAAGTTGTCAAGATGACTTTCGTTTCCGTGCTGAAAGACTCGATGGTTGCGTTTACTTTCGCATCATCATCATCATCGTTCTTCTTCTTCTTTTGATCCTCATCCGTTTTTGTGGACGACGGGGCTTTCGATTCGGGGATGCCCTTTACTCCGTCGTTCATCGTCATCGTTTTCTTCTCCTCTTCTCCAAACGACGTAAACGACGACGATTCCAACGTGGTCGACGACGGTTTCATCATCATCGATTTCATCATCGCCTCGGTAGTGGTTTTTTTCCCTGAATTCAGCGCGTTTTTCTCCACGCCGATTTTGAAATCGAACGGGTCGTCGTCCTCCATTCTTATATTCTTCTTTTAAGGAGATCTTTTTCTTCTTCTTTTACGACAAAAGGACGGGCGAGAGGATGAGAGAGAAGACGAGAGTTTTCGTATTCTTTGAGTCGTGGGAACGACGAAGAATGTTTTTTTTTGAGGTGCCTTTGATTTTTGCGAAAAGAAACAGACCAAAACAATAATCACAAGCGACATGATACTATCATTACTCTCGTATACAAATACACTATTACATTCTTTGCCCTTACGTTTCGATGGACCCCCACTCGTTCTCTTTGGTTCTCGTGCAATCGACGTACCTCGTATCGTTTCTCGCCGCGGCTTCGACCGCTCTCAATTCCATCGCTCTCTTCTCCCTGAGGACAGCGGCTTCGCCTTTGAGCGTCGTCGCGGCTACGGAGGAGAGAAGACTGGCTAATCCGGAAACTTGGAAGGCGACCCGGTAGGTTCCGAACGCATCGAATAAGATCCCGCTGACGTACGGACCGAAGAAACCGGCGACGCAAAAACCGGTGAAGATGCGACCGTAGGCTCGGGCAAAGTCACCGTCGCCGGCGACCCGTCGGACTTCGCAAGGCACGGCGGTTTGTAAAATGCCGTAAGATAATCCAGTCGCGAGTAACGCGAATCGAATTGCCGAGAGTGGCATGATGACAGAGCCGATGATGGCACTACTGGTGCTGCTCGCCCAAAACATAGCTGCGGCGGTGATTAATGGAGCGAATATTAAAACCGATTTTGCTTTGAAGCGATCGCAAAGTGACCCTCCTATGATTCTTCCGGCAGTTGTCGCCAAAGAGACGTACATGACGCCAGCGGCAACGTTCGCGGAAACGGTGGCGTCCCCTCTAGACAGTAACAACACCGCAGCTTGCGAAATGACTGAGATTCCTGCAAAACATCCCAGGGTGTTTACGAACCACATCTTGATCGTGTGCGGACGCAAATCGGTCAATCTTCGCAAGGTTTCTAAATCCGTCACCGCCAACTTATTTCTTCGTCGTAAGCCGAGAGGAATATCTATGGATGCTTTGTGAAAACACAGCGACGCTACGGTACCTAAAACGGCAATCGCGTAAGACAAGTTCCTCAACGCAACGTCCGGGCCGTAAAAATCCAGCTTCTTTTCAATCAACGGCGCGTACACGAAAGCGCCAAAGGCTCTCGCCGAGGTGACTAGTCCAGTCCCTAACCCTTGTCCAAACGGTGCAAACGAGGACATTTGCTGCGATAACCCGTACCCGAGACCACACGCGATGCCAAATAGACCGGCAAACCCGATATATAAAGGAAAAATCGACATCGCGGTCGAACAAAACGACGCCATGAACACGCCACTCGTCGCCAATATAGTCGCTAAAATACACATCGTTCTCGGCCGAATCCTCGATATCAACGAGGGCACTATGAACGACAGAGACAGCGTAAAAAACAACGTCGCCAACGAAAATATCGCCGACAACTGCGCCCTCCCGACATTCAACGAGAACTCTAAAGGCACCAAAAACAACGACCAACAGTAAAACGCGCCCAAGGATATTTGCAATATCAGCGCGCCAAAGTACCCGAACCGTTTCCTCTTTCTCTCCTCTTCTCTTTTCTTCTCGTCCCCGTTTTCCTCCTCCTCTTCCTCCTCGCTTTCTTCATCGAACGATCGGTCCCAAATTCCAGACATAAACCGCAGAGGTTCCGGTAATCGTTTCTTCGTAAGAATTTTTCCTCCTCTGCTCATTAAAACGCCTTGCGTCCGGTGTTGTCCTTTTTTCGTTTTGTTCTTCATCACCTCTCTTTTGCTGCTTTTTCCTCCTCTGTTTTTGTTGTTGTTCTGTTGTGTATTCCCAACTCCTCCTCCTCTGCTTCCTCCTCCTCTGCTTCCTCCTCTGCTTCCTCCTCCTCCTCCTGCGCCATCGATGGACGACGCCGACACCGGGGCGTGTTGTTGTCGTCGCTTTCCTCTAAAAGTTCCTCTTTCTAATGCGTTCGAAGAAATACTCATCCACCCTCTCGTCGTCGCGTTTAATAAATTGCTCTCTCCTTTCCCGTTTGCGCTTCTTGCCGCCGTCGTCGTCGACGCTTTTTCGTTTAAACTTTTTTTCCACAACCGATGATAACGACGACGACGACGAGAAGACGTAGAAGACGCGCAAGACGCACAAGACGTGGACGCAAAAACAACGCGAGAAGATGTTCGAACAGTAGCGGCACTACCGGCGCTGTTGCCAATCGTCGTCATCACCGCGCGTCCTCCTCCAAAAGGCCGGGATGGTGGGTTAAGAAGCAACATATCTGCTCTTTTTGTGTTGCGTGGAAACACAAAAAAAGCGAAGCCGGGTCGAAAAATGGTGATCCCTAAACCCTCTTCTCTCTGCGTTCTCTTATCAATTGCACGCCCTTTTTTGCATCATCATCATCAAAGAGAGAGAGAGCGACGAGAGCTATTTGTTGTCGCATAAACACGCGCAAACACACCCTCCTCTTCTCAAACTCCCTGGCTGCTCTCCCTTTTTCCTTCAATTTGAAGAGACAACAGAAGATTGAAAATCGATATCCGATCTTTGTGAATTGCTGAATTTTGTGTTTTTGTTAACCTCAATTGAGTTTTAGAGGCGAGCGCTTTTCTCCCTTTTGTCTTCCACCCAGAAAAAAAAAGGGCAGCAGACGTTCGATATAGTATAATTCGACGTGCCTCTCGGCGGCGCTGGGGGAACCCACCACCCTCGGTTGAGCGCGAGACACACGGACACACACACAGACACAGAGAGAGAGAGAGAGAGAGGAAGCGATTTATGGCTGCTTCGATGAGGTCCGGGAGAAGTACCACCCAAAGTTCTGCTGGCGGTGGGGGGCCTAGGAATACGACCACAGAGGACGAGGAGGAGAGAAAAAAGAAGGTGAATATCGCGGAACCGACGCCTTGGATTAAACGAAAGGTGGAATATTTTGGTCCGTTTCGATTAAACATTAAACAGTTTCTGAAACTCGCGACGCCAGACGCGCGAGCGACGGAAGATGGGATTTGGGGGTACACTCTCGTGTTGAGGACGCCTTCGACTTCGAAAGACCAACCGGCGCACGAGACAGTTCTGCGGATATATGAAGAGTCCACAGAAGTCGAAGAAGACGAAGAATGCATACACTGCGATTGCTGTAAATGTATCGGGTGGCATCATCACCCGGTGAACAAAAAACAGTGGCACTTCATCGTCCACACGGATTTTAAAACGAGAGGAAAACCAGAGTTGGCCGGGAAAAGAGTCTGTCAGTTGTGTTGCTGCGCCGTGCCGAAAGGTGAAAGAGTGTGTACGGTGTGTGGAGAAATCGATAAAGAATGTTCGATTGTCGATCATCAGACGCATTTGTTGCACGGATTACTTCACGGAAATGGGTGTGGACACTTAAAACGTATCAACGGACGAGAGGCGGGATCGATGGTGTTGAGCGGATCGCAATTGATGGGTTTGTGGGAGAATATTTGCTACACGTTGAGAGCGAGAGAGGTTTCCGTGGAGGACGTTTCGCAGAAATACGGAGTTGAGTATCGATTGTTGAACCCCGCGAGTAGTGGGAACACGTGGTACGGGACGTACGGGTACGTGTTTGGTAAAGGTAGCTTTGGAAATACGGTGACTTCGCATAAACGAGCAGGTGCTGATTTTCGAACGTTCCCGTTGAAAAACTTAAGAAGCGATTTTGTCATGACTGGAGGCGAGGACGATCCAATGGTGCACTTAATCGATAAATACGTCAATATTCTTACGCTCGAAGCAGAAAAGAAGACGGGCGACGAGGATGAGGAGCAAGAAGATGATGAACTCGAGATTCCAAAAACTTTAGGCGATTTAGTCAAAGCTTTGCTCCGATTGCAAAGAAATATTCGCAGAGAAGTAAAAGAAGGCATCAGGCCGTTCGAAACGTTAGCAACGCACGGCGTAGGCGCCGTGTTGGCCGGAATTTCAGATGTTGCCGAGAATAGACCTCAAACGAACCAAACGACTCCCCGGCGTCACTCTTCTCATCATCATCATCATCATCATCATCATCATCAACAAGAAACAAAAAATGGAGCAGGGGGCGGGGCGAGATCCAACAAGAAACGCGCTTATCCGGAAATTAAGAACGAGGAAGAGTTCATAGAAGTAGCAGTAAAAGAAGAAGAAGAAGAAGCAGAAGAAGAAGAAATTAAACGAGAGGAAACGGTGCACCACGACTCGGTCTTTGCTTCGGCGGCGAAGAAACTAAAAATGGCTGGAACCGGTCTAGCTTCTGCGTTTGCGCGAACGCTCAGATCACCAACTTCAATAGTACAGCATAACGGTCACCAAGAGCAACAGAAACAACAAATGCCTATGGTCAAGCAAGCACCTCTTCCAACCGAACCAATGGTCGAGTGGAAACGAGGTCGCTCGAGTAATCCGAATCCGGCGGCGCAGACGAGATGGACGCTCGCTCGCGTCAATGTCGCGGCGAATGCATGCGTGATGGTTTTGGCGGATAATAAAGGCTTCTGGTTAGGTAGACAAGACGTTCGAAACCTTGCGCGTCTGAAAGGTGTTGGAGATACGGGACTTTTGGATCACGTCTTAAAGACGATTGCGGATCATCCTGTCATTATGGACGGTAAAAACGGAGCGAAGGATGCAAGAGCGAAAGTGCGAAGACGGAATAACCCGATAAATTCTCAGTTAGAGTATCAGTTGGAGATGCCGAACTCGACGATATCGCCAAATTCGCCTACTTATACGGCTCCGCTCGACTTTATGAACCCATACGCGAACGCGCCAGTTGAACCAGTTATGGTAGGGAAATCTCCATTGAATAACATTCGCGTACTGCGCAACGGAACGACGTCAAGAGGAGCGACTCGCCAACAACCAGTAAGAAATCAAAGAGAAACGCGTTCTGCAACGGCAGTGTTAGCGCCTCCGTCTTCGATGAAAGTGGAACGAAAAAGTCAACAAAAACTGCCGACGATAGCTCCGGTGACGCCACAAATTCGTTCGAATCCAAACGCGAAAGCCATCTCAGAGCTTACTGCGTACGACGTCGATAAGGATTTGAGAGCGGTTTATCGAGACTGTCTGGAAAGCTACAAACCAGCACGAGTTCAGATCGGGAATAAGATTAGAGTTACGTGTAAAGGTGCACATCTCACAAATGCAGCTCGAGTATTGTTGGATACGAAACAATTTGTCAAAACATACATAGATATCGACGACTTGTTGCACTTGAGCGTGCCTGCGAATGTCAAAAATCTTAAACCGACTCGCGTACTCGTTACTGCGATCATCGATAGATCAAATTCAGGACCAAAAGTCTCTGGTTTAGGTGGTGCAATTATGGGTAAGAATCGGCGGAAGCTTGGCGTCGAGTCTAAGCCACCGCCAGAGATTGTTCTGCTTCCGGTTCCGTGCACGTTGGGCGAGTTGAAAAAAGAAGCGACGAAAGCGTTTGCGGATTTATACGTTATCCTCTCAAAATTCAAAGTCACCGCGATTAAAGGGTACGAAAACCTTCCAGACTCGACGAGATTGAACAAGAATTCGTTGCAGTACGCGCACGCCGAAGTTATGGGTGAAGGCGCGGACTTAGAGAGCGAATACCGTTACCAAGGCGGACTCGATCAGTGGGTCGTGAACTGCCATTGTGGAACGAACGACGACGATGGGGAGCGAATGATTGCGTGCGACCGGTGCGAGATTTGGATGCACACGAGATGCGTGGGCATTGAAGATGAAGCGAAGACGCCGAAACGATTCACGTGTCACGAATGCGAAGGGATTTCGATCGAAGACTTTTTAGAAGCGAGGAAGCCAAAAGTCAAAGCTGGACGACCGGCGCCAAAAGCTAGAGGATAGTTGTATAATTTCGAAACACAAAAAATGTAATTTGTATTCTTTCTTAAAACGCTCGCTTTACTAATTGATTTCACTCTCATTCTTTCTCTTTTAAAGATGTTAATTACTCGTTCCAGCGACCCTTTTGCTGCTCTTCCGTCGGCCCTTGTTGCGCCTTTGCGAAACTTGTCGGCAACATCGCAAACTTTTGCATCTTTGGTACGTACGCTCTTTGCGTGAAGTTGTCGTATCCGTTCGCCTCGATGGCATCTAAAATATCTCTGTATACGTCCAGCGCGGACCATACCGGCCATCTCGCGTCTTTATTCAAACAGTTTACGCCGGCTTCCGCGGAAGCAAAGCACTCTCGCGCCCTCGCGATTTGAAACTTCATAAACTTCACCCAGCGTTCGTCCACTTTCCCGTTTTGTACCAATCCCGTCAACACTTCACCTTCGGTGATGCCAAACTTAGCCAAATCTTCCAAGGGAACGTAAATGCGATTACGCTCTCTCGCATCTTCTCCAACATCTCTGAGAATGTTCGTCAACTGGTTCGCTAATCCCAACGATAACGCCGCTTTATACACCGACTGTAAGTCGCCTTTATAGTTTTCATCCACGCCCATAATCGGCATGGACATCAAGCCAACAGTACCAGCCACGCGATAGCAATACTCGTACAACTCATCGAACGTTTCGTACCGTGGTTTTACCAAATCCATTCTCATACCATCAACCATATCTCGAAACGGTTGGATATCAACCGGAAACTTACTCACGGTATCCGCCAACGTCGCATCGATAACGTCCATCGGTTTCCCGGCAAAAATATTCTCCAAGCGCTCCTCCCATCTATCCAAAGCCTCTGGCGTAATGTGCGACGCGTTCGGCCCGTCTACTAACTCGTCCGTACGTCTGCACCAGACGTAAATCGCCCAAATTGCCCGTTGTTTCTCCGGCGTCATCAATTTTGTTCCTAGATAAAACGTCTTCGCGTACTCTGCGGTGACTTCTCGGCAACGCTCAAACGCTGGATCTAATATAGACGGCACGACGTTCACTTTCGGAGCCAACTGGCCGCTCTCCTGTCTTTTCACGCACGCTTCTAAGGCGAATAGTTCAACCTCTTTCCCATTCGATCGAACGACATCTTCCGGTCGTCTTTGGAACGTTTGTTCTTGTTGCGATGGCTCAGCCACGGCGTCGCGCGTCGTTGAAGCCTTCCCTCCTCTGCCTCGCGATCTCGGAAATGGCATCGCGATTGTCTTTCTCGACGATGAAGAAGTACTCGCTTGAGTAAAATTGACCGTCGACGACGTTCGCGTCATCCCTTGTTGAAGACAAACGCCGTGCATTTTTGTTTTCTATCTAAGCGTACGCCTAAGTGTGACTCGTTAAAGCGTTGCTTTAAAAGTGGTATAATCAATCCGAACGGAAAGATGAAGCGCGCGCTTAAACAACAACGATCAAAAGTGTGTACGAATCGATATCGAAGACGTGTATTTGCGACAAATATATTCTCTGCGATGCAAATGTGTGCTCGACAATCGATGAATCAGATCGCGACGAGTAAGTAGTGCACACGTTCCCGTTAGCGCGTGGAAAAATTTTTTGTGGAGTAAAAGCGGCCGTCTCGAGGCGTAAAAAGAAGATAAAGCTCAGCAGTTAGCGGTTAGAAATCGCTTCTCGCTTCGCTTCGCCTCGAGAAAAAAAAACAAAAAACTGGTGTGTGGATAAACAACAATAATAACGAAGGGAGGAGGAAGTTGATAATAATAATAATAATTTAAATAATACATGTTTATGCGGCTGCTGTATTCGTCGATACGTTTTCAGGAGCGTGTTTTCACTCTCCAATACTTCTCGTCCTTGGCGTGCGACTTAAAGCTCTTTTGTCACGGTCAGGATGGCATTTTTACGCCGACGGTTCGTTTCGGTCGGTGACTAAAATCAAGTGATAGCCAAATTGCGTCTTCACCGGACCTTGCAATTCCATCAAAGGCGCTTCAAACACCACCGTATCGAATTCTTTAACCATTTGACCGGGCTTAAACTCCCCGAGATCCCCGCCTTTAGATTTTGAAGGGCACGTGGAGTACGCGGACGCCTCTTTCGCGAACCGGTCCAGTAACGTGCTTTGAGGCCCTTCCAACAAACGCTCTTTCAACGAGACCGCTAAGGACTCATCCGCGACTAAAATATGCGAGGCAGAGGCTCTGGGTCCGGGTAATACGAACGAGCCAAAAGATTTGAAGAGGGAGACGCCGATAGCTGCCACAGTCAGTCCAATAACAGAATACGTCGCCAACGCGCTCGCCGCTTCGGCAACTTCAGCGATCATTTCTGGGTTACTACTCTGCGCAGTTGCCGCGTGCGCGTCCAAGCACGTAATGAACGACGCCGCTAATGAACCGATTTTCACACCGGCATTTTTCAACGACGAGGAGGAGAACGAGGAGGAAGTTGACGTTGATGATGAGGCTGGTGCGTACTCAACTTCTACAGATGATTCTTTCGCGAATGCAAAGACGGGGCCAACTCGTCGTCTCCACGCGTGGTTGTTCGTATTCTTCTTCGCCTTAAAGATGCTACTGATGATCTTCTTTCGCTGCTTTTGCGCGCTCGTCGTCGTCGTTTGGGTGTGCGAGGAGAGTAATACTAAACCAGATGAAGTTGACATATTCTTCGTAGCAGTAGAGAGAAGAGAGATATTAATAAAAATGAGGGGAAGAAGATACGGAGGAGACCGAGGAGAGAAAGATGAGAAAAAGAGGAGAAAAAAATACACGGACGAAGAGTGATTAAAGTATTAGTATTATATTTTATTCGCATCATTGTTTTAAGTCATCGTTGTCGTGGCGAGAAGGACGAGGACGGAAACGACGCAGGAGACGAGCACTCGGCGCGTCGAAGAAGAACTCGCAGACGACGACGGCGACGAGAGTTTTTCCTCCTCTTCTTTTCCTCCTTCTTCTGAAGAAGGAGGTCCGTTTGTTTTCGCAACAACTGAAGCGTCGTCTTGTTGGTCGTCACCACCACCGTCGTCGGGCGAGGAGGAAGATGAAGGCGATAACGAAGGCATCGTTTCGTTTCGTAACCATTCCGTGGGTAATCCTGGAAATGGAGGCGGGAACGTGACGTTATTCAGAATGTCTGTGGCCAAGTTGCCGGAGGTAAAATCGCAGCTTTGAAGCGCAATGAAAGCGAGCAGTGTTGCTCCGTTTTCTAACAATTGTGGAAGATTTTCCAATAAACATCGCTCGATGGGCAGCGCGTTGATTTCCTCGACGGAGTAGCCGCCGTCGACTATTTTCTGTACGATGGTTAACGGGCAACTGGTGCAGAGATTTCGGTCGTTCGGATCGCTGCAAGTTTCGTTGATGCCTGTGAAATCGAGGCGCTCGATATCGAGCGGGCACGCCTGTAGCAACGTTTGCGCCTTCGCTCCTCTCGTGAAAGATGCGATGGAGAAATAGAAGAAGAAGCCAAGTTGCAATAATAGTCGCATTGTAATTGTATGTATTCTAGCGTGAACGAAATGGTGTGTACTGTACGCTTTACTCTTTACTCTCTCCTTCCCTTTTTTTATTTTTTGATCTCTCGTATTCTCGAACCCAAATCCAGCCTCGAAACGCTCATTGAAATCGGCGATACATGAATATCGCAGAAGCCATGTAGACTCCAATTACGATGCACAAAGCGACCAAATCTCTTCCAATATTTGCTGGATCTACTCCTACGACGTTTAGATATGTTTGCCCGCTCACAGTCACGGCGACGTCTGTCCCATCGAAGTCGGCATCGAACACGTATTTCCCGTCGTTCATTTCGCTTGCTAGCATTCCGCCCCACGCGTAGAAAAAAGCTGAAAACCAACGAATCCATCTACAAAATCCTGGCAAGGTGGGAATATTTATGAGGAACCCGCCGAAAAGACTTGAAAGCAGAATGCAAACTATTCCAACCAGCGTTGCGATCGCCGTGGATGCGCAGAGCGTCTGGATAAAACTCATTAATGCCGTAGATGTCGCTGAAAATAACAACGCGAAACTCAAAAAGACAAAGAAGGCGCCAGGATCCACGCGTAAGCCCATCAGCCAGTAGTAACTTATTGAAGTTAGAACGACCGACGTCCAACGCAAAACGACTATCTCAACGATCATCTTTGAAAGATAGTACGTTTCGGCTCTGTAGTACCCCGCTCTTTTCTCTCGCAGGAAGACGTTTCTCGACGAGAGAAAGGCATCGCAACACGATACGCTCGAAAGAGCGAAAAAAAAGAGGACGAAAAATATGCTGCCCATCCGATTTTGGAAGCCGCGAAGATTCTTTTGCACGTCCAAATAGAGCAAGCCGATGAGAATTCCAACCAAAATAGCGGTGACCGAGTCCGTAATGAAGCGAGAGATGTTCCGTTTCACCTCTAAAAACTCTCGCCAACAGAGGACGGATAGCTCCGTCACGAACGAGCGCTCGCTTTTTTCGTAAAAGTCGTGCGAGGATTGATTATCAACGACAAAAAGAGTTTCGTTGGTTTCCGATGAGCTGCTGTCTTGTTCTGTGTCTCCTTTTCCTTGAAATTCTGTTGTTTTGAGAAGAAGTTGTTTGGACATTCTTTCGTCGCTCGCTATTTCCAACAACCACTCCGGTAACGAAAAAGTTTTTGGACACGGCATTTGTAAGGACTCTAATAAATCGAGAGAAACAGAGCCAAAATGTAAACGATCACCAGTCGAAGAAAGTAACAAAACAGTATCAATTTGTTCGCAAAGAGATCTCGCCGATGGTGCGTGGATAGTACATAATACGGCACGTCCACGAGAAGCGATACTTTTTAGCAGTTCCAATATCGTATCTGCAGTTTTCGAATCGAGGCCAGACGTCGGCTCATCTAGGATGAGTAAGTCGCTATCAATAACCATCTCCATCGCGATGGATAGCCTTTTTCGCTGACCGCCGCTTAAATCAGATACACGAGTATTTCGCACGTCGACAAGGCAGAGTTCGTCAAGAAGTGCGTTTACTTTATTCTCCTTCGTTTGTTTTGAAACATACCACGGAAGGCGCAAAGAAGCTGCGTATAAAATTGATTCGCTCGTCGTCAAGAATTTGAGCAGGTAATCGGAATGTTGCGGCACGTAGCCAATTCTATTTTTACCGGCAAAGTGAGCGTTTCCAGAGAGATTAATTTTGTTCAAATCGATGTCGACGTGGAAACCAGTGGCAGAAATTAAAGATTTCACCAAAGTGGTCTTTCCAGATCCAGAAGGTCCCATAACTGCACACACAGATCCCTCACAAACTATCCCGGATATACCACTTATTATGGTTCGTCGGGCGGCAGATATTTTTGCTCCTCCTCCTCCTCCTCCTCCACCACCACCTCTGTTGGTTTTCAATTGACAAGTAATGTTTCGAAACGATAGAATTTCGCGAACTGGTCGCGCAGCAACTGGCACGTTTCTCTCTGCATCGTGATTTCTTTGCACATACAGGGCGTTGAGCTTCTGTCTTTTCTTGTCTCGATGTAGCGCGAACAGAATAATTCCAGCAAAGCAAACGACAATAACGGCCATTGATACAGACAGGCCGACGATATCAACACCCTTTTTCTTCTTCTTTTCTGCCGCATCTACCGCGTCTCCTTTCTCAACGACGGGCGCAAAGGCACTTTGAACCGCCCTTCCAATATCTCCCTCTTCTTCGGGAAAAGTAACGTTCTCGTACATGGAGGCGTCTCGCGGGCAGGCTGAAACTTTCAAAAACGAATCGATCGTCGCTCCGTTTGCCAACAACGTCGACAGATTCTCCGTCGCGCACGTATCTAATGGCAACGCGTTCAATTCTTCCCTCGTGTACCCCGCGTCTACGATCGCTTGACCGAGAAACGCGATGCATTTCGCGCACAACTCTGCGATGGAAGTTTAAACATGTAAGAAAAGAGATATAAAAAAAGTACCCGGATCGTCGGCGTTACAAGCGTTTCCTAACCCGCTCAGATCGATTTTCGCAATGTCCAGAGGACATTTTCCCTCCTCTTCTTGCGCGTTTGAACACGATGGAAGAAGAAGGAAAGAAACGAGGAGGAGGAATAAGTAGAAGAGGAAGAGAAGACGATGCGACTGTCGTCGTCTCAACGTCATCGGTCGCGTGTTTTTGTTTGAAGAAAAGGTCTGTTTTTTTTTCTCTTGATTTCTTTCGCGTATTTTGTGGTCTCTCTTGATCTCGAAAAAGAGATCAATTTCTTCTTCAAAATTATAATAATCGTGTGCGCGTGCATTGGACACACACACACAAACACAAACACACACACATCTCTCGCGCTCTTTTCGGTAAAAGAATTCATTCATTCGCATCTTCGAGAAACGTGAGAAGAATAATGACCACCAACGAAGGAGACGTGGACGACGGCGGGTTAGCTGAAGCTGCAGCAGCCGCCGCACCGACGAATCAACAAAATCGAGAAGACGATTCCCAACAACCAAATTCGAACGAAGACCACGGCGGCAGACAAGAAGAAAAGAAAGGTCCGCCGGATATTTCCAATTTGCACTCGGTGAAAATCGATAACTTATCGTTTGATCTGACCCAAGAGGAAATTACGGACATGTTTGCGTCGTACGGCGAGATTGGAGATGTGTATGTGCCCAGAAACCATCACACCCAACGAATGCGTGGGTTTGCTTTTGTTCGATATGTGGAAAAACAATCCGCGGACGCGGCTATTGACGCGATGCACGAGAAAGAGATTGCAGGAAGAATTATTCGCGTTGGGATGGCAGAAGAGAAGAAACCAGATACGAGAGGGCCGTATCACTCCAGAGATAGGGGAGGATACCATCGCGGCGGCGGCGACCGAGGAGGTGGATATAGAAGAGACGACTATAATCGAGGAGGCGGGTATAGGAGAGACGACTATAATCGAGGAGGAGGAGGAGGAGGAGGAGACCGGTATCATGATCGAAGGAACGACAGTGGCCACGACAGACGAGATGGAGGATATTCTCGCGGAGGAGGGAGAGATTACGATGACCGCCGAGGCGGGTATGGGGGCCGGTATGAAGACCGACGAGCTGGAGCGGGTTACGACGATAGACGAGCTGGAGCAGGTCATGACGATCGAAGAAGATACGACGATAAAAGAGGCTACGATGATAAAAGACGCTATGATGATAGAAGAGGCTACGACGATAGAAGAAGTTCCTACCCCGAAGATAGAAGGGGAGGAGACGGCGGGAACAGATACGAAGACCGACGAGCTCCTCAGTAAAAAAAAAAGAGAGAACTCGGTATCCAACTTGAAAATTCAACACAAATCTACTATTAATACTACTTTTATTACACACGGCTACATGTAATTCATCTTGCTATTTTCGCTCATACTATTACTATTTTCCAAACTTTTTCATCAAATCTTGGATGGAGGCTTCCTCTTTCTGTGGCACCGTGGGAGGCGCGTTTGTTGTAATATTTGTTCCGGAAGGAAAAGCGCTTTGCTTCTTCTTCTTTTTTTTGTTACTCATTGTCGGTCTCGGGACGTTAACAGCTCCCGCGCTCATCTCACTTCCGACATTGGCTTTCTTCGTAACTTTAACGCCATGACTTGGGGCAACCATGCGCGTCGGACCGGCTTGGATTGTCAACATGCCGTCTTCGTCTTCGACCACTTTGCCTTTAAAGTTGTTTTTCAAAATTTGGACTGAGTCTCCTATTTGAGCGAGTTTACTTGGCTCGTTATCCCAGACGTCGTAATCTTCACCAGAAACTCTTCTGCTGCCATCGCTCGAAGAAGCATTACTTTTGCCGTTTCCTAGGAGAGCGTCGAATTCTCGAGCGGCTCTCGAAGGCGAAGTGGGCTTCTTTTTCACTCCAGCGAAAGTTTGAGTAGAGCTCGTCTTCACCGACGAAGTCGAAGATGACGACTTCTCCAGCTCGTTCAATTTAGCTTCCGCGACAATAAATCCTGCAGCGACCGTTACGATTTCGCCAGAAACTTTCGTCACCTTCCCGGCTAAACCGCTCGCTTTCAAAATGACTTGGTCTCCAACCGCGGGCATTTCAGTACACTCTTGATGAGTTTTTTCTGCGCCTGCTTCTCCATTCGTGGCGGCTGCTTTGCGCTCTTTAGCTAAACGAATTTCACGCTCTCGATCTGATTCTCCGGCGGCACTTTTCGCAATCATCGACTTTTTCGTATTCGCCGAAAGTTCTTGTCGTTTCAATCGCTCTTCGCCTTGGATGCGAATTTTAGCCTCCCTCGAGATTCTTACGATGGTTGTCGCCTGCTTCATCGCTACGTCCTCCTTCACTCGTAAGACCTTTTGCTCAGCGTTTCGTGCTTGTGGGATGCGCTTTTCTACATCTTTCAGCATTTGCATAGCTTTTGCAACGGCTTTATCTGCATCTTTTCGCGCGCCTTCGAGTTCTGCGATGACATCGTCCAGCGTTGCGAAACTTTGTCCCATGACCTCCTTCGCCGAGTTGATGACATCTTCGTCTAACTTGTTTCTCTGCGCAATCTGTAAAGCTCTTGAACGACCAGGAACAGACCATAAGAGCCTATACGTTGGACGTAATTCAGCTTCATCGAATTCTACCGCGGCATTCTCAAAAGCACCGGAATCTTTGTGTTCGTACTTCAACGCTTTCAAACTGCCTTGATGGGTAGTCGCAAACGCCAACGAAACGCCGAGTCGACGAGGAAGTAATCCCGCCAAAGCTTTTAAGAACGCGCGAGCTATCGCAGCACCTTCTAAAGGCGATGTGCCTGTCCCGACCTCGTCGATCAAAACTAAAGATTGAGGGGTAGCACGCTTCAAAATAGCTTTCTGCGTCGTCAAGCGCGCTGAGAATGTACTCAAATTCGTGAGTAAATCTTGGTCGTCTCCAATGTCGCATAAAACGTAGTCAAACCAAGGCAAGTGCGCTCTTTCCGCGGGTACAAACATACCAGCTCTTGCCATTAATGCACTCAATCCGAGAGCTTTCATCGCCGCCGTTTTACCACCCGTATTCGGACCAGTAATGACGACGCATTTTGTTCTCGCCTCCACGAAAACGTCCACCGGCACCGGTCCTTTCACCCTGAAAGGATTCGAGTCGCTTGAGTTTTCGTTTTTGCCGTCGTAAAGCCAATCAAAGTTGTCGTCGAAATCGAATTCATCTTGAGAATTCAATTCGTTCTGGAGTTTCTTACTCTTTTTTTTCTTCGATTCTCTCGTGGCGATTTTAAATCTTGGTTGCAAACTCGCATCGTCTTCTTCTTTCCTTCTTTCCCTTTCAGCTGCCTCGCGACGTTTATCTTTCGCAGCTTTCACCGCTTGCGACGCCAGCACTGGCTGACGGAGTCCGGGAAGGTAGACTTTTGATTTCGCAATTTCGAGTTCGGCTTGAACGAATGCATTCTTCGTGCTTAAAATTTCTTCTTCGTCGTCGTCCTCACCCTCCTCACCTTCTCCGTCGTTCATTTCATTCCTCGCCATTTCCTCTCTCAATATTTCCTCGATGGCGTCTTCTAAATCAGATTCTCTTGCAAACGTCGGACGCACCGAATTCAACGCTTGTCCATGACGACATCGCGCCGCAATAACGTCTAAATCAATCGTCAATTCCAAACACCGTAAAATCTCCTCGGCGACTTCCATGATGACTCTCGATAATTCTCTTTTAATACCATCAATCGCTGACTCCTCGTCGTCCTTTGCTTTTGCCAATTCTGTGTTCAAATTAACCACTGATGGAGGTTCAATCAGAGTTAATCCACTTTGCGTGCCTAAAACGAGCGCATTCTTGGGAGCACTCTCTGGCGAAACCGCTAAACACATGCGTCCTCGAAACGAAACCGCACTCCCCGGCATCCTTGATAACAACTCTTTCAACTGCGTTTCTTTACCGGACAGATGCGCTCGCGCCCTGCGTAATTCGGGACTCGCGTTATCTTTGAACGATCCAGTGTCATCAACTTTTGATTTAATGATATCCGCCACCTCAGAAAATGTTTCCATTTGTACCGCAATATTTCTCAGCGGCATCATTGCTCTCGGTACCTCAATCTCGCCCGTCTCGTCGTCTTCGTGGGAGACATTTTCGATGGAAAGTTTCAATCGCCGCGCGTTTTCTAAAAAGTTTGCCACTGCCATCAATTCATCTCCACCCAATGGTGCTCCTTGCGACGCTTTGTGCACGCTTCTCCTCGTCTCGATTGTGAGCATCCCGCCAAAATCCAACGAAACGCCCGCGACGGATTCCATGTACATCGCTGATTCTGTTTCATCCAGAAGCAACTCCGACATTTCCTGCGAATACACTTCCGAAATCAAACTCTCGCCTTCACTTGACGACAATCGCGCTTTCCCTAAAGCCGTGGAAGTAAACTCGCTGACGAACGATAAGAGTTCGAACCATCCAACTCGGTCTAAAGAATCATACTCCAAGTCTTCTTCTATCGTTTCGATTTCCTCTCGGGTCGGGCCCCAACCTCTTTCATTGCCCGCGCTTTCCACCGTAACAGCGTTCACCACGGTATCCTCTGATGATGATGACGATGATGATAATAGTTTTGATAAACGCGTTCTTATTTTCGTTTTTCCTCTTCTTCTTCTTCTTTCTCTTTGCGCGGCAGTGATTGATGATGTCGTCGCATTCGTCGTTATCTGAACGTTGTTGTCGCGACGACGACGAAGACGATGAAGATGAAGCGAAGGCGACGAAGAGGACAAAGAGGACGAAAGCAGCGCTCGTCGTCGTCGTCCGCTACACGAGGCGCGAGAAGCACCAGCCTGACGATAATGAATACTACTACTAATCGTCGTCGTCGTCGTCATTGTATGTAGGTAAAAAATGACGTTTCTGGCGCCATTGAGAAGCGCACGAGGAGGAGCCAAAATACGTTGTTGTGATGTCGTCCCCGCGAGACGCGAATAATCCTCTGAGGAATACAAACGTCCACTATCAGAGACCGAATAATAATAATAGTAATGCGAACAACCCGACGACGACGACGACATCGACGAGTGGAGACGACAACAACACGACAAAATCTCCTTCTTCTTCTTCGTACGGGGGGTTGTTGAAATACGCCACCGTTTCTCACGTGGACAAAGACGGGCGCAAACGGGCGATGCCTGTCGTCGTCGCACCCGTCAGCGCGGGGACCCACGCGTCCTCTTCTTCAAAGCAACAACAGAAAGTGGGCAAAGTGCAGTTAGCGCCTGGATATTCTCAGATGGATTGGATGCGATTAACAAAGACCAAAAACAACAACTTGAACGGTTTGGGAGGAGGGAAGAAAATAAATGTCTCGAAAAGAGTGATTACTTTAGAAGAAATCGCACAACACAACACCGAAGAAGACGCTTGGATTGGATTTCGGGGGAAAGTGTACAATTTAACGCCGTATATTCACTTCCACCCGGGCGGGGCGAAGATTTTATTGCAAGCGTTTGGGACCGACTGCACCGCGTTGTTCGATAAGTTTCACAAATACGTCAACGGAGAGTTTATGATGCGGGAATGTCAAGTCGGCGTGATGCCAGGATTTGTACATCAGGACGAGGACGAGGAGGACGAGGAGGACTTTTAGAGGAGATAGAGATAGTATACGCGTGTAGGTTTAGGATGTTCAGGTATTAGGATTGTAAACGAAGAAGGTGATTTCTCGAATGCTTTTTTCCTCTCTCGTCAAACTTTACTCGTACTCTTCTTCTACGCGGTTTTAAACTACGAGGTAGGTGATGACAATTATTTTACACTATATATAAACTTCCTTCTTCTACCAAAACCCGGGTCGCGAGCCTTTTGGCACGTATTTCTCGTCGTGAATTTCTTTCGTGTACTCTTCTATCCGCGGTAAATCACTCTTGTCTTCTTGGTCGCCTGCGATGTAGGCAAAGGCTAACAGAATATTCTTTTCCCCCTGTTCAACTGGGATTTTCTCATCGTTTTCGTCGGTCAATAACTCCACCTCAATCACGCTTCTTTTGTACAAACCCGACGCTATGTTTTCTAAAATGTCTAACTCTGCTAATTTTTCTTCGTTTACGGTGTATACTTCGCCTCTCACGGCCGTGTTCGAGGAAGACACGTCTCCTTCTTCGTTTTGAATGAGATATGGAAATCCATAGCTTGAAAGCAAAAGAGAAAACTTGAATGCTTTTGACGTCTCTCCGACGCCGATAAATTTGCCGCTGTTTACGCCTTCTGCAAGTATTTTATGATTGAACATCTCTCGTTTGAGCGTGCCGTAGACGAATACGTTGGAATGTGCCGTGTTCGGGATGGACATAATTTTATTCCTCGACAGAGGGCGGAACTTCTTTTTATGGAGCTTGGGTGCTCTACTTTTACTTTTTTACAAGAATCTTCTAAACAATCCGACAGACTCGCAGCTACTGCCCTTAAAACCGGTATAGTTGTTGGTTTCACTTCCAGTGTTGTAACTACTGTTGGTGTTGTCATCATTTAAGTTGCTCTCGCTTCTACACGAACTCCCCATCTCGCTACTAAACTCCAACTCCTCTTCCTCCAGCGTCCACCCTCGGACTCGCATTGGCCAACTGTAATTCGTATTCGTGCCACCATATAGAGGCGGCAATATCTCCGGACGACAAAAAACGGGGTCCTTAAGTAAATCTTTCGGATCTTGCGACAATATGAGAAAGTGCTTCGCCATCGGGCCTGGAAAAGCATACGGCTTCACCGCCCTTAATAAAAACTTCATGAAATACAATGGTCTCAATAAGCAAATCTTATGGACTTTGCACGGCAAGAAGCGGCTAGACATCAAAAGGTTCGATCGCGTAATCCGTAACGAAAAGTTTTCCAACGATAACCCACCCATATCGCAAACATCTATGAACCCATTCTTTTGCGTCATCGGATAGTTCTTTAGCGTCCTCATGGTAACGTAATGAAACATTTTTGTAATCTGCAACGCGTCCGAATTGAGCCCAGTTCTTATCTGGTTATACTGCATAACGCGCATGCATCTACCTTTAGCGTCGCAGTTCTCAAAAACATGTACTATCCCAGACTCTACCATTTCTCGTAGCTCCGAATCATTCGTCAAACTCTGCTTGAACGATAATGCGCCGAATATTTCCACGTAAAACTCAAAATAATTCTGCATTCGAGGTATCGCCGTCTTCATGTCGCAATCCGTAGCTCTCAACAGAGATGTTATCACCAACTCCACTAACTCTGGATTCTGCCTTCGTTCCTCTTCAAACATTCGCAAGCAAAAATCGAATCTTTTCTGGCCAATTTCTGATTCGAACAAAACTACGTTTCCCTTCGCAGCTCTCTCTTGAAGCGCCTCTTCGGAGTTTTGTTCCGAGAACGAGTGATCGGGTCTGATGAATTTCCAAGAGAACGCAGGAATGGAGAACGGAGCCCTTGGGTCCCATCGGTTATCGAACTCTAACGATTTTCGTAGCATCATCTTTTATCACGCGCGTTTGTTTCTTCTTCTGATTATTATTAAACTCTCTTTGTTTTTTACCCGTACTTTCTTTCTGATTCGATAATTCGATTAGAATTGATGTATAATACTAAGCGTGGAATAACGGCGACTCTTATTGTGTGTCGTCCTTTTACTGCGCAAAATTTTGTTAGTAATCCATCGATTTATTATATGTACGCGTCTGTCTGTCTGTCTGTCTGTTTGATTTCCAAGTGAGCCGTGTGATAACGCACAAAAAATCTGACGAGGATGGGATGTTTGAATCAAAGAAGGAAGGATACTGGACATTCTGACGCAAGGAGGAAAATCTAAACCAACAATTAATTGTATTTTGTTTGGGAGGATGCGGTTTTGGAACGAGCGCCGGGAGCTCGAAAGATCATGGTGCAGATTCCAAGTAGTATTTGTATCATACACTACTTCACGCGCTATTTCTACTCTCTAATTCTTCATCATAGCTTCGCGATACGGCGGGGCTATTGGAGGCATGACGGGCTCGCTAAACTCGTATCTGCCGTCCTTCGATTCTTCGTTGAGCGAATACGATTGGTCGGCATCGTAACCGCTCAAATCTCCGCAGGCGACGAACGGAACCGCTATTGTTCGTTCGAAATCGTCCGGTAATCTCTCTTTGCCGTCTTGTGTGAGCCCCCATCTAAACTTCTTTTCTAAAACGTCTCTTAAATCGTTCGGTTGGAAATTTTTCGGAGGCGAATAGTTCTCGCACACCACGAACGCTTCTATGCTTGAATTCCGACTCGATTTCGGTTTCGCGCACGTCACCTTCGGAAAGAAGCACTTCAACTGGTTATACAGCAACCCGATATCTTTCCCGCGGAATATTTTCGCCACGTACGTCCCTCCTTCCTTTAACACGTGCGCGCACACTTTCAAACCGGCTAAAATTAACTGCGCTTGCATGAACTCGTCTAAATCGTGCAATCCAGTCACGTCTGGCGCGCCATCGCCGACGATTAAATCTGCTTTCTCGCCTTCAAATTCAGATATTATTTGTCTCATGCAATCGACGTTGGTAATGTCCCCTTGAATGCAGACGACACCTTCGATGGGCGCCATGGGTTGTAAATCAACCGCAACGATTTTCGGCGGCTTATTGGTCGTATTCACATCTTCTTCTCTCTTTTCTCTTTCGTTCAGCGTGGGTAAATACAATTTCCTGCTCAACACTTGCGACCAGCTCCCAGGCGCGGCGCACAAGTCCACCACGTTTTTCACGTTCTCTTTAAACAGGTGAAAACTCTCGTCTATTTGTATCAACTTAAATGCCGACCGCGCTCTCCATCCTTCCTCTTTCGCTTTTCTGTAGTATATGTCTCTCTTGTCTTTCGATGATTTGCCCATTCTTTTTATTAACTAAATGGAGAAAATCATAAAAAAGTGACTTCTCTTGTGTGAAGCAAATCGCCAAAATCAGAGCCGCCACCTAATAAGTGCGCAGACAGACGCCTCACAAACACTACTATTTAGTAGTAAGAATAATATCAACAACAAGAAGAAGAAGAATGAGGAAGAAAGTGGACTCTCGAATTCGAACGCTCGTGGAAAATGGAGTGAAACTGAACGAGCGAACTTTATTCGTCGTCGTCGGGGACAACGCGAGAGAACAAATCGTCAACATTCATTACATGCTTTCCAAAGCCATCGTGAAAGCGCGACCGAGCGTGTTGTGGTGTTACAAGAAAGATTTATACCTGAGTTCGAACAAAAGAAAACGACAGAAACAAGTGAAAATGATGCAAAACAGCGGGGCGATGGACGAAGAGAACGAAGATCCGTTCAACTTGTTCGTTTCGAGCACGCAGATTCGATACTGTTATTACCACGAGACACAAAAAGTACTCGGGAATACGTTCGGGATGGCAGTTTTACAAGATTTTGAAGCGTTGACGCCGAACTTGTTGGCGAGAACGATTGAAACCGTCGAAGGAGGCGGGATTATCGTTTTATTGTTGTCGAATTTAGAGTCTTTGACGCAATTGTACACGATGTCGATGGACGTGCACGCGAGATTTAGAACCGAGTCTCACGATAAAGTAGTCCCGAGATTTAACGAACGGTTCATTTTGTCTTTGGGAGCGTGTCAAACGTGCGCAATTATGGACGATGAGTTGAATATTTTGCCGATTTCTTCGCACATTAGATCGATCGCGCCGGTGACGAGCGAGCAAGCAGCACAGGAACACGCGGATTTAACGGATTTGAAAGAATCCTTGAAAGAAACCGAGCCGGCTGGGCCTTTAGTCTCGCAGTGTAGAACATTAGACCAAGCGAAAGCAGTGGTGACATTTTTGGATGCCGCGAGCGAAAAAACGTTGCGTTCGACCGTGGCGTTGACTGCGGCGAGAGGTCGAGGGAAATCTGCCGCTATGGGTATTGCCATTGCCGGCGCAGTCGCCATGGGATACTCGAACATTTTCGTCACTTCGCCGTCGCCGGAGAACTTGAAGACATTTTTCGAATTTGTATTGAAAGGTTTCGATAAGCTTGGCTATAAAGAACATTTGGATTACGATTTAGTGGAATCGTCAAACCCGGCGTTTGGAAAATCAATCGTTCGAATTAACGTCACGAGGAACCATCGACAGACGATTCAGTATATATTACCTCAGCACCACGAAAGAGCGGCGACGGCGGAGTTGTTGGTGATTGATGAAGCTGCGGCGATTCCTTTGCCGACGGTGAAAGCATTATTGGGGCCGTATTTAGTCTTTTTGTGCTCGACGATTAATGGCTACGAAGGTACTGGGAGAGCGTTGTCGATTAAGTTAATTGGGAATTTAAGACGGGAAGCTTCGTCGAGTTCTTCCGGGCAACAAGGCAGGCACGGAAAGAATAACAAACATAATAACAACAATAGCAATAAAGGAGAAGGAGGAGGTAGTGGTCGGTTGCTGCGAGAAGTGCAACTCTCGGAGCCTTGCAGATACGCTCCAGGAGATCGAATCGAGTCGTGGTTGAATCAACTCCTCTGTTTAGACGCCGCTGATGCTTTACCACCGCTCATTAATACGATCCCACCGCCATCAGCGTGCGAGTTGTACGAAGTCTCCAGGGATACTTTGTTCTCCGCGCACAAAGCTTCGGAGCAGTTCCTTAAACGCATGATGGCTTTGTACGTTTCATCGCATTATAAGAATACACCAGACGATTTACAGTTGATGTCGGACGCACCAGCACACAGATTGTACGTGTTATTAGCACCTGTCAACGAGCAATCAAACGCGTTGCCGGAGATTTTGTGCGTCTTGCAAATTGCACTCGAAGGTGCCATCTCGAAAGTGTCGGCGAGAGCGTCGTTAGCAGCTGGTAGCGCACCTTCAGGTGATTTGATTCCATGGACAATCTCTGGGCAATTTCAAGACGACGCATTTCCTGGTTTAACTGGAGCGAGAATAGTTCGGATTGCGGTCCACCCAGATTTGCCGAGGCAAGGATACGGCACGAGAGCACTCGAATTACTACACGAATATTACGAAGGAAAACTCATCGATATGCGCGAAAATATGGATATTGGTAAGAAAAATAAAGATAAAAACGATGGAGAAAATGGGCACAACAAAATGAACGGTGGATTAAGTAGCGAAACCGTAAAACCGAGAGAAGATTTACCGCCGCTTTTAGTGAATCTAGCCGAACGGGAACGCGAGCGAGTGCACTGGACCGGAACGGCGTTCGGTTTGACCTCTGAGCTCTATCGATTTTGGTCAAAATCAGGGTATGAACCAGTCTACGTGCGTCAAGTGCCGTCGGATATAACTGGGGAACACTCGTGCGTAATGCTTCGCGTGTGCAATGCGAACGACGACAACGACGACGACGCTCCGGAAGGGGAGTGGCTCGCACCATTTTCGGACGATTTCAGAGTCCGATTCCGTTCATTGCTCGGAGCACCTTTTCGAGAACTTCCACCTTCGTTGGCACTATCCGTGTTAAACCCGCAGGTTCAATACGACGATAATGATAAGCAAAGCGGAGCAGGAAGAGACGCGGTTATTCGAACCGATAACGAAATTTTATCGCCGCACGATTTACGACGTTTGGAGAAATACTCGAGTTCCTTGGTAGATCATCACGTCATTACGGATCTTGTTCCACCGATAACGCGAGCATACTTTGCTAAGAGAATACCAGTGACGCTATCGTACGCGCAAGCAGCGATATTGTTAGGCATGGGGTTACAACAACGAACGTTGGACGATAGCTCGAAACAGTTGGATTTGCCTCCACAACAAGTGATGGCGCTGTTTAACAAAGCTATGCGGAGAATATACGGGGCATTAAAATTGGGACGAGTCAAGGAAATAGAAGCAGCGCTTCCGAGTTACGTCATGCCAAACTTAACACCGCACGCTATTGGTGTCGATGAAGATTTGCAAGAAGGGTACGTCTCGTTTTTTATTATATTTATTTGTTTCGCGTTTCGCGTTCTGCATCGAGATTTCAAAACGGAGGTGATGGATTAAACTTTAAGGGATTTATCTGAAACACACGCTTGGCGGCGCCACCATGTATTTGGGGTTATAAGTCGTCGAGTTACCATGTGGCTAAATATAAAGCTCAACAGATCTGATCCGTTTGATTTCATTTCTATGCTTTCTCTCTTCTTATTCGTTTCGCGAGCGAGAGAGTACTAACTAACGAATCGTAAAAATTCTTTCATACACACACACACATACAACAGGGCGGATAAAGTGAGCAACGAAGTTCGTAAAAAGCAACAAGAACTACTCCAGGAAACCGAGCTTCAACGTTACGCCATCGCTGGTACGGACCGAGAGTGGGCCGCCGCCATCGACGCCAAGAGCGCTCGCGGCGACGGTAAAATCCTCTCCGTGCACAGACAAAAAGACTCGATGAAAGACATCCCGTGGGACGCGAAGAAGAAAGAGAAGAGCAGTAAAGACGGCGACGACGATAAGGATAAGAAGAAGGATAAGAAGAAAGATAAAAAGCATCATCATCACAAGTCGAGCAAGAAGAGATTGAAAGGAACGTAAAGTCAGAGAGAGAGAGAGAAATTTTACAGGCTTTGAGAGAGAGGTCTCAAACCTAAATTTTTCACCTGAATGTTAGAAGGAGAGTCCTTATTATAAATCAACACACTCTCTCTCCCCAAAAAATAAATATCTCTCTACCCATTTATCCATCTCCCAACGATGAACGCGTCTCCCTTAGCGGTCTTTTTCACCGCGGTGGTGTTCACATCCTCTTCGTCGACGACGTCCACCTCCTCCACTTCTTCCTCCTCTTCCTCTTTCTCTTCCTCTTGGTCGCGATATGGAAACAACAACAACAAAAACAACAACAACAACAACAGAGCGATGATAATGATGCCTTCTTTTGCTTTTGTGAACGCGTATTCACCTCATCAATATTCATCATCGAATCGACAGAGCACAAAGAAAAGACGCGCGATGCCGTGTCGCACGCACGCGCTTCTCAAAGAAGGCGGTAATCCGAACGATTTTTACGACATTCACAAAATCGCCGGTGATGGTAGATGTTTGTTTCGTTCGTTAGTCGTGAGTAAAGGTATAGAAGATGAGAACGCTCGATTGAGCGCAGAGCGAGAAGTGTTAGAGGCGGATACATTGAGAGAACAAACGATTAATGAGTTAATGAAAAGAAGAGAGGAATTAGAATGGATCGTCGAAGGTGATTTTGAGGAGTACTGCGCGAACATGCGATATCCTGGAGCATGGGGAGGTGAACCAGAAATCTTAGTCGCAACGCATGTTTTGCAACGCCCAATCGAGGTGCACATGGCCATGGCCGGGGAGCCACTTCGTTCGATTGGTATCTACGGTAACGAAGATTATGGAACCACGAAAGATTCTAAAACGAAATTAATGCTTTTATTCCACGGACAGGGACATTATGAAGCTTTGAGTAAGTGTTTGAACGAGTGAAAAAATAATGTAGAGGAGAGTTTTAGAGAGACCTCCACTTTTAGGCTTTTTAGGTGAATCGCGCAGGCGAGGATGATACACGTCACGCGCCAATTCTATTCTACATTCTCTGAATTCCCTCTACTATTTGCTCTATTATCTTTGCCACGTACTATCGTCTTTGCAAGGTTTGCAAAATAACGTCTGCGTGTACGTCATGTCTTTCTCTTCAACCTTTGCACAGCACGACCTCGAACAAGTACCGACGACTTCGTTACCTAACATGTAAATTGGATTCTTTTTACACTCGCCTCGGTTCGCCCAGTTCGCGCATTCCTGGTGAAGATCTTTGCAATCTGGTTTCCTCCAAGTCGCCGTATCGAAAGGTCTTTCGTGTATCCACATTGTCGCCGTCCACTTCGTCCCCCCTAACGTCGGGCAACTTGCGTGCATGGAATTATTGTCCGTAATCCCGGCTTCGCTAAAACTGAAAAACAAAATAGCGTCCCCGACTTTTGGTTTCACCGCAAATCCTTTACCACTCCTGTATCCACAATCGGAAAACTGATCTTTTGTTCTCTCGATTCTCTCTTTCACTTTCCCTAACGGATTTCCAAGCACAAAACTCGTCTCTCCGCCTTCCGTCGGTTCGTGGAGAAACATCAGAATAGTCGCTATGCGCTTTCCGCCATTTTCAGAGATCAAACCATCCGTGTGGTCCGAATACTTTTGCCCGTCTCGGTATCTCAGCAATTGCATTTGCTCTTGGTGTGCCACGGGAATCCCACTAAACACCGCGCACCGGTCTTCAATCTTCTCTAAAACTTCGTCGTACTTTTTCGGTATGAACGTCCCAAAAGACGTCCGAATATCGGAAACGCGTCCGGTTTGTCCACCAACGACCGTCGACCGCGTCACTCTCGGTTCGCCTAAATCCACCAAATGTTTCGCCTCTTCTTTGCTCAGAAAGTTGTGATATAAAAACGCTCTCGGGTCCCAACTCAAAGCCTCGATCCACGGTTTTGAACTGTTCGTTTCTTCTTGCGTGTTGACTTCACCGAGCCAACCGATGAGACGTTCGTTTCTCGTCGCATCGTAGGCGTTCGTGGAGAATAACAGAAAAGATGAAGACGACAACAAGAGCAGCAGCGGCAGCACGAAAAAGGAAAAGGACAGGTGAAGAGATTTTGTTGCCGTCGTCGATGTTGTCATCATTGTGTGTGTGTGTGTGTGTGGAGAGTGGGGAAATTGATGAGCTCTTTCTCTTTTTTTTGGTTTATCGAAAACAAGCAAACAACTCCAAACTGCTTTCTTGTTTGTTCCACACAACCTTTTCCCGATAAAAAACACTGTCGTCAAATTAACACAACATCGCGTCATCATGGTGAGTACAAATTTCCTATCTTCTTCTTTTTCTTCTTCTTACTATTCTTGGAGCCATTATTCGCTGTTAGTATTGATCATCGTGTGCTCAGTCAGCGCGCGAGTTTTTTTCTCATCATCATCATCCACCAGCCGCCGCCGGAAACTGACAAATTTGCTCTTCTTGAATGCGCACACACACACACACACGACAGGTTGGTACGCGCCGTTCTTCTCGATTGAGCGGAGGTGGGGATAAGGATTTAGCCGAATTACCCTTAACTCCGGTTTCGAAGCGGAAAACACCGACGAAGAAAAAGGCTGAAGCTGCAATATCGAATAAAGTTGAGGACGGGAAGAAAAAAGAAGCAGAGGAAAAGAACAAGAAGAAGAAGAGCGACGGTGATGCTAAAACTCCATCATCGAAGGACGAGAAGAAGAAAAATGCAGATGCGAAGAAGCCACTGCCGGCGACGAATGAAAAACAGTCCTCCAAGAAAGGAAAGGATGCTTCTTCGAAAGAGAAAACGGTGACGCCAACGCCGACTATGGGCGAAATCGCGGCAAAGGAGAAAAGGAAGCTCGATGAAATTCAACAGTCTCGACAACAACAGCAACAGCAACAACACGAACATCATCACAGCAAGAAGAAGGTGAAAAGGCAGCAAACCCCAGAACAGATTGAGAGGGGACTGGAGAAGAAGAAAAAGAAGAAGTCCAAGAAAGCGCGAAAAAGAGAACGCGAAGCGCTCGCCACCAAGGAAGCTGGCCAGGACGGCAACGTAGCTAAGAAAGCTAAGATTATTCCTTCGACAGAAACAGCAGTGAACGGTACAACAAAGTGGTCTTTTGGTGACTGGACGTGCAGAAAATGCGGTGCGCACAACTATCGGAAGCAAAAAGATAAATGCTTCCGATGTTCTTACCCAAAGGCGATAGAGACCAACATGAAGCAAGGTAACCACGGGGCGAGAGAATACTTGAATGGAAAGTTAAAGGAGGACATAAACTGGACGTTTTCAAATCAGGAACACGAATGGTGCGTAAGGAATGCATCGTTTGACCCTTTAATGAAGGATGAAGTCTATGATTTGTTTCTGAAATATCTGGAGAAGATGGAGGCAAAGCATCGCGACAGAGTGAGAGACGGGGCGAATGCAGTCATCGAACGAATGAAGCGAGCTCTCTCTGTGTTGGAAAAATTTCCAACGCACGAGGAGGAAATAGATGCTAAAAGAGCTCTCTTTACTGAGGGGATAGGTGCCCCTGATGGAGAGAAGAAGAAAAAGAAAAAGAAGCGCAACCGGAAGAAAAAGAAGAAACACACAGATGAAGAAGCGCCTGAAAAATCAGCTTTGGGTGGAGAAGAAAAAGAAAAAGAAGAAGCACAGAAGTAGTTTTTCTATATCGAATACTCTTAGGTTAGTATTCAATATCCAACGAACAGTATTCTTAATGATTCCTAACGTAATATTTCTGCATCTATATGTTATTATTCTCTTGAAGCGGCTCTCTCGCATCTGCTCCACGACCAAAAAAAGTCGCAGCTTTCCGAAAGACGTAATTCAAAGGCGTCGCGAAACCGACGCTATTTTCCTTCAATAATGTCCTCTCAGGCGTTTCGGGCGTATAGTCTGGATCGTCATTTTCAGTCGATTCTATTTCCTCTTCACCGTCGCTATCTTCGGCGGAAGAAATATACTGTTGAGATGCAGGAGATTTTTCCGTGCCCACAAATTTGCGACGCTGAGGAGTAGTGTCTTCCAATGCTGGGACATCTTTATACAACTCCTCGTTAATCATCACTTCTTCTTCTTCTCCTCCTCCTCTTCTAGAATCTTTTTCTGTTTTACCATTAACATGTGTGTCCAGAGAGCTATGCGTTTCATTTGCAGAAACATCCTCGATTTTCAGAGATTTTTTCTCCGCCTTGACAGCAGCGTTGAAAACAAGCTGGAGCAGCTGCCGAGCTTCACCGAGAGCTCTAACGCCAGCCCAACGCCGTGCTACACCGCCAGTTTTGTCTTCTATTTCATCCGCTCGCGTGACTTTTTCGTTGATTTCAGCGATTAATTCGTTCGATACAGTCGTGTCTCCCTTCGCTCGAAGTGCGTAGAGTTCGTCAAGTTTCTCACGCATTGCTAGTCGGGTAGCAGCGGTTTTAATTTCCGCATCGACCCATTTGCGACGAGTGCTCAATGACGCAGATTTGATTAAATCATTTGCAGGAGCATTTGTGTTGTTCTTCCGTATCGGAGATCGGACGTTAGCTAAACTGGAGGCCGTGTGTGATTGTATTCTTCCTTTCATCTGAAGGTCGTTTAATCTTTTCTTCACAGCCTGCGCTTCTTCCGTTCGTCTTTTCAACACCAACGACTGCTTTTCGGACTGGTTCTTGAACTTTTGAGCTTCGCGCTGCATTTTCAATCCTTCTTTCTTTGCCTGCATCAGCGCTTTTTCGGTTTCTCGCTGTTTTGCTATGCGCTCCTTTGTCTTTTCTTCCATCTTTCGAACCAACTCGACGCGAGACCGTTTCAGCTGCAAAATATCGTTTTTCAGCTGCTTTTGCATCATATCAGATTGCTCTTTCGCCCGAAGCGTCTCTTTATGCGACTTCAACTGCTTTTGTAATCCTTGAAGCTTCATCTCCAATTCTTTTAACTTCCCACCTTGCTCTTTCTCGACTCTTTTCTGCAACACTTGACCACCGGTAGATTTCGCTTTCAGAACCGCTTGATGAACGCGCTCTCGCTCCTCCACAAGCAACTTTCTTTCATTTTCAACTTCTTCTACTAACTCTTCGTAACGTTTTCGCAACTCGTCCGCGCTGCTGTTTGTTCCAGCTTTCTTTGCGAGTTCTAACATCCGCTTCTCTTTCATCC
>JACLAA010007222.1_pt1 | contig 47370 bp, 56 predicted proteins | sample 8027891 | NCBI WGS metagenome assembly JACLAA01 (sample SAMN15724900, study PRJNA655200) | protist metagenome | isolation source: fluorescence activated cell sorting (FACS) single amplified genomes of... | place: Spain: Blaines Bay Microbial Observatory, Mediterranean Sea | collected 2016-01-19 | reverse complement strand
TACTTTATTACAAAACTGAACGCGAGAATTCCTTAAATAATTTTAATTGTTGTTAAAACATAAATTTGTTAATTAGGTATAATACTATTAATGGTGGAATCTATTTTAGTTTCTACTTTAATAAGCAGTACAAAAAAAATTATAACAGGCTATATTAATGTCTCACTTTACTAAAATTAAGACAAAACTCTATGATAGAGTAACAATTGAAAAAAGTCTTTCAGATCTCAATATTGAATGGGACGCGGAAGCTACTAAAATTCGAGGTTACAACAATCAAGAACAATCTGCTGAGATTGTTATTCGTCAGAATAATAAGCACGACATTGGTTTTAAATGGAATGGTACAGAATATGAGTTAGTTGCAGATCTTATGTTCTGGGATCAAAAATATTCGGTAAACAAATTCTTAAATCAGGTTAATCAACGTTATGCGTTTAATCTTATTACAAAGGTAAGCGAGAAACAGAATTTCGAATACGTTGAAGCCGAAAATCAGCAAGATGGGTCTATTAGACTGTTATTAAGAAAGTTTAAGTAAAGTATAAACTTCATCATTTTTCAAAAAATAGTTTTAACCTACATTTTTAATTAAAGTGTAGGTTAAAATTCCTGAAAAAAGCTTTTTTATTTGCCCCGTTTGTTACATTAACATTAGAAGTAATGGAAAATAAAGGTAATTGCACTACAGAACGAAGACTAAAAGGTTTATTTAATAGTTGCTCTTGAGTCATTCAATCCCTTATGATAGAAATCATTAACATATATTAATATATTTAAGATTTTTATGGCGAAGGAATTAGAATTATACGAGTTAGTTATGTTATTACGGTTTTCATCTACAGACGAATTGTCGGCTAAACTAGAACGCTATCGAAATTTTTTAACAGAGAAAGGAAGCCAGGTAATGTTTAAAAATCATGGTAAGATATCCCTTTCTTATAACATTAAAGGTTTTGATACAGCAACTTATGTTCAAATTGTATATTTGGGTAACGGTGAATTAATTAAGCAGTTAAATATTGAATTGCAGAGAGATGAGTCTATCTTGCGTACTGTAACAACGAAATTAATGGATGATAACATTGCGGATATGTTTAAAACCGGTGTATAATACCCCATTCACAGAAAGCATTTATATATTTTAAAAAATTTTTATGAATTTATTAGTAGTCGGTGGTACTGGCACGCTAGGGCGACAAGTTGTAAAGCAAGCTCTAGAAGAAGGTTATCAGGTAAAGTGTTTAGTTCGAGATTTTCGACGAAGCGCATTTTTAAAAGATTGGGGTGCTGAGCTTGTCTATGGCGATCTTTCCATCCCATCTACATTACCTAATGCATTAAAAGGTAGTGAGATTATACTTGATTTAGCTACGATAAAATCAACAAGTAGTTATACTGCAGAAACTATTGATTGGCGAGGAAAATTAGCTCTTATTGAAGCTTCTAAAATTGTAAAACTAAAAAAATATGTCTATTTCTCCTTTTTAAACTCGGCAAAAAATAAATCAATCCCGTTAGTGGACTTAAAATTTAAAGTTGAAAATGAGTTAAAAAATTCAGGATTGAATTATACTATTTTTCAATGTTCTGCATTTTTCCAGGGTCTTATTAGCCAATATGCCCTTCCGATTTTAGAAAGAGAAACTATTTGGTTAGCAGGGGATTCAGCTCCTTTAGCCTATATCGATACTCAAGATGCTGCAAAAGCTGTTGTAAAAAGTTTAAATACTGCATCATATAATCAGCAGACAGTATCCCTTATCGGCGATAAATTTTGGTCCCCTAAAGATATTATTGAGCTTTGCGAGCGGCTTTCGGGAAAAACTGCAAAAATTTCTTACATTCCAGTTTTTGCCTTTACGATTTTAAGCCGATTTTTCCGTTTATTTGAGTTTACATGGAATATAGCGGATCGTTTACAATTTGGTGAAATTCCAAATGATGCCGCGTTAACGGTTAAACCGTCAAATGAAATTTCATGGGCTTTCGAGCGTTTAAGTCTAGAAAATTATTTACAAGAATATTTTGGTCGAATTTTGAAGAAGCTGCGAGAAACAAACTATCAGCAATCACAAAGTTCTAGCGAGATTTCTTTCTTATAACGTAAATGTATGTAGTAATTATCTTGACGTAAGTTATTAGCTTGACTTATAATTAATACTAGTTTGTACATTTAGGGACTGTAGTTCAATTGGTTAGAGCACCGCCCTGTCACGGCGGAAGTTGCGGGTTCGAGTCCCGTCAGTCTCGATCGAAATTAGTCTATCCTATATTAGGATAGACACGAATTTAATTCTAATAAACTCTATAAATTTGAGGTCTTGTACTTTTTTACCATTCGTAGAAGTTATAAGATTGTTTCTTATTTTAATAGTCGTATAAAAACAGAAACCTAAAGTTCGCCAGTAGGCGAATTTTAGGTTTCTGTTTTTTATTAAAGATTTTTCACTTCAACATCGACACCCGCAGAAATATCTAAATTTTTTAAATTTTCTAAAGTGCTCTCGGATGGACTATAAACATCAATTATACGTTTATGTGTTCGTATTTCGAAATGTTCACGTGCATCTTTATTAACATGTGGCGAAGTTAAAATACAATACCTTCTAAGTTTGGTAGGTAAAGGTATAGGACCTACTGGATTAATACCACTGGCCTTTACTGCGTCTACAATTTTATCGCAAGAATTATCTAGAAGAGATGATTCATACGCTTTCAAACTGATACGAAGCTTTTGTAATTTTAATGAACTCATAAGTTTTTTTATAAATTTGCAGAATATTATTCAAGAATTTTTGATACTACTCCCGCACCTACAGTTCTTCCACCTTCTCTGATAGCAAATCTCATACCCTGCTCGATTGCAATAGGGTTAATTAATTCTGCTGTCATTTTAATACGATCTCCAGGCATAACCATTTCTGCAGTACTACCATCATCACCAGTAAACTGAACAATTGTCCCTGTTACATCTGTGGTACGTACATAGAATTGTGGTCTATACCCTGTAAAGAATGGTGTATGACGTCCACCCTCATCTTTGTTTAAAATGTAAACTTCCGACTCGAATTTTTTGTGCGGTGTAATTGAACCTGGAACTGCTAATACCATCCCACGTTCAATTTCCGTCTTTTGAATACCACGGATTAAGATACCAACATTGTCTCCAGCCATTCCAGAGTCAAGAGTTTTTTGGAACATTTCAATACCGGTAACAGTTGTAGCTTTTGTTTCTTTTAAACCTACAAGTTCTACTGCATCTCCTACGTTAACCTGACCTCTTTCAATTCGGCCTGTTGCTACAGTTCCACGACCCGTAATTGAGAAAACATCTTCAATTGCCATTAAGAATTTTTTCTCTGTATCACGTTCTGGTGTTGGGATATAACTGTCAACTGCATCCATTAATTCATAAATCAGATCAACCCACTTATCAGCACCACGCTCTTTTGGTCCAGACTCAACAGCTTGTAAAGCTAATAATGCAGAACCAGAAACAAATGGAATATCATCACCAGGGAAATCATAACTTTCAAGAAGTTCTTGTACTTCTAACTGTACTAATTCTAGAAGCTCCTCATCATCAACTTGATCCGCTTTATTTAAGAATACTACTAAATAAGGTACCCCTACTTGTTTTGCTAATAGGATGTGCTCACGTGTTTGTGGCATTGGCCCATCAGCTGCAGAAACAACTAGAATACCGCCGTCCATTTGTGCAGCACCTGTAATCATGTTTTTTACATAATCCGCGTGACCTGGACAATCAACGTGAGCATAGTGTCGATCGGCTGTTTCGTATTCAACGTGAGCAGTATTAATAGTAATACCACGAGCTTTTTCTTCCGGCGCTGAGTCAATTTCGTCAAACTTCTTTGTAGCTTTGTCATTGTAGATAGCTAAAGTTGCCGAAATAGCAGCTGTTAACGTAGTTTTACCGTGGTCTACATGACCGATAGTACCAATGTTAAGGTGTGGTTTAGATCTTTCAAATTTTTCGCGAGCCATAGAAATTAAATATTGTAAGTTTAAAATTTTTTGTTTATTAAATACTTTTGGCGAAAACAATTAAAATTAAATTTTTAATTGTTAATATCTAAAATGGGCAAATGCTTTATTTGCATCAGCCATCTTATGTACTTGTTCCTTTCTACGAATACTGTTGCCAGTTTCTTTCGCGGCATCAATGATTTCATTTGATAATTTGATAGACATACTTTTACCAGCACGCTCTCTAGCAAATTCTGTAATCCATTTTAAAGAAATATTTGTGCCTCGATATGCACGAATTTCTATAGGAACCTGATAAGTTGAACCACCAACTCTTCGAGCTTTCACTTCAACTTGTGGAGTTACATTTTTTACAGCCTTCTCTAGCATTAATACCGGATTTTCATCTGTTTTAGTAGAAATAAGCTCTAAAGCATCGTATACAATTTTTTGAGCAATCGATTTTTTTCCTGATTTAAGTATGCGGCTTACAAGCAATGTAACCAAACGACTATTATAAATCGGATCTGCTGCCGGCAATGTTCTTTGAGATCTACTTCTTCGTGACATAAGTGTTTGTTTGTAATAACGTTTTTATTTATGACCCCTTAGGTTTTTTACCTCCATATTTTGATCTACTTTGTTTTCGATCTTTAACACCTGCTGCATCTAATGTTCCTCGAACAACATGGTATCGGCAGCCGGGTAAATCTTTTACACGCCCACCTCGTATTAGTACAACCGAGTGTTCTTGTATATTATGCCCGATACCAGGTATATAAGCTGTTACCTCAAACCCAGAGGTTAATCTAACACGCGCAACTTTACGTAAAGCGGAATTTGGTTTTTTAGGTGTAGTCGTATAAACCCGAGTACAAACACCACGCCTTTGCGGGCATGATTTTAGAGCAGGAGATTTTGTATTTTTTATTTTAGCTACTCGCTCAAATCTAACTAATTGTTGTATTGTTGGCATAAAAGTATTTAGTCATTTTGGTTTTCAATACCGTACTTACGCATAAAACGTTCTACACGCCCTTCCGTATCAAGGATTTTTTGCGAACCCGTATAAAATGGGTGATTTCCAGACCAGATATCAACATTTAATCTTGGTTTAGTAGAACCAACTTTCATAATTAACTGACCATCGCAATAAACTTTTGCATTAGGATACCACTCAGGGTGAATTGATGTTTTTGCCATTTTATTCTTATTTTTAACGTTTTGAGAATTGTGGCGCCTTTCGAGCCTTTTTTAAACCATATTTCTTTCTCTCTTTGCGTCGCGAATCACGGGTTAATACCCCTTCAGCTTTCAGAGACGCTCTATTTTCAGCAGACATATAACATAATGCCCGGGCCACACCAAGTTTAATAGCATCGGCTTGCCCTTTTAAACCACCTCCATGAGTATTTACATAAATATCATACATATTTTCTAAACCTAAAATGGTCAATGGAACTTTTGAGGCATTTATATATTGCGAATTAAACTGAAGATACGATTCTCCAAGTTTTTGATTTACTACCATTGCCCCGTTTCCCGGAACTAAAATAACTTTAGCTACCGAAGTTTTTCTACGACCTATACCAAAATAAGCCGACTTCGTTTCTGAAGTTGGTGAAGACATAATTTCAAAATTTGCAATCGTTTTAATAATAATTTTTATTAAGTTCAAAGATTATTTAAAGCTAAAGTACTTTAAAATAAATCTTGCCTTTTAACAGTCGTTTTTTTTTATTCTATTTTCGAAGATCCATGTCAAATCGAGTTTTCAAATTTTCACACACTTCATCAGCTGACTTTTGACCAAAATTTTTGAACTCTAAAAGATCTTCTGGAGAGTATTGAAGCAGATCTGCCAGTGTATGAATATTTGCACGCTTTAAACAGTTGTAAGCTCGAACCGATAATTCCAATTCTTCAATAAATATTGTTTCTAAATGTTCACCCTTTTTTTCTAATATAGGGGTTTCTGGTAAGGTTACTAAATTTGAGGATGTCTCAGCAATTTTTAATACCCCAAAAGTATTTTCTAGTATTTCAGCAGCATAACTTAATGCTTCCGATGGCTTAATACTGCCATTGGTCCATACTTCAAGAATTAAACTCTCTAATTCTGATGATGAATTACTTCGCGAAGTTTCCACGAAGAAGTTTACCTGTGTTACAGGCATAAAAACAGCATCAACTGCTAAAAACCCTTCTGGAAGAATATAATTTGCGGTGCTATCAGTAATGTAATTTTGACCTTGGGCAATTAAGAATTCCATATCAAGGTCTCCTTTATTAGTCAAAGTAGCAATATACTGCTGAGAGTCTACCAAGGTAATATTATCGGGTAGTTCAATATCACGGGCTATTAAGATTCCCGGATCTTGTACCGCTAACCGGGCTAGAATAGGCTCGTCATTAGCATTGACCGACCCTTTTAGAATAATCTGCTTTAAATTTAATAAAATGTCTACGACATCTTCTTTAACATTTAAAATTGTTGAAAATTCATGGTTAATTCCAGCAATCCGTACACCTATGATAGAAAGACCTTGTAAGTTCGATAATAAAACTCGTCTTAAAGCATTTCCTACCGTTGTACTTTGCCCTTTTATAAAAGGTCCGATCGAATATTTAGAATAAAATTCTGTTGCCGTTTTTTCTACCGATTGTAAACACTGAACTTGAAACATGATTTTTATGAAACTTTTAAGATTTTCCCATGAATAATATGTTACAGTATTTCGATCCCTTGCTATACGCGCCTTTTCTTTGGTGGGCGGCAACCATTGTGTGGTACTGGGGTAACATCTTTAATTAAAGAAATTTGTAAACCACACCCTTGCAATGCTCGGATAGCTGTTTCACGACCACTACCAGGGCCACTAACCACAACTTCCGCTTGGCGCATTCCTTGTTCGTAGGCTATGGTTGCTACTTTTTCCGCCGCAGATTGAGCAGCGAAAGGAGTACCCTTTTTAGCACCTTTAAAACCACTACCTCCTGCAGAAGCCCAAAAAAGCGTATTTCCTTGCTTATCGGTTATATTTACAATCGTATTATTAAATGTTGACTTGATGTGCACAACACCGCTAGTTATTGTTTTTTTAAACTTCTTACCAGAAAAGCGCTTTGTCTGCTTGACCATAATAAGCTAATTGTATAAAAAATTAATTATTTTTTCTTTGCTACTGGAATTTTAATTTTGCCTTTGCGTGTTCGAGCATTCGTTTTTGTTCGTTGCCCTCGCACAGGAAGACCTACTCTGTGGCGTCTACCTTTAGCAGAACCAATTTCTGTTAACCGTTTGATATTTTGGGAAACAAAACGTCTTAAGTCTCCTTCTGTTTGATAGTTCCCATCAATTACTGCTCGGATGCTTGTAATTTCTTCATCAGATAAATCATTACATCTTATATTGGGGGAAACATCAGCTTCTTTTAAGATTTGTTTTGCACTTGTATTTCCAATCCCAAAGACATAAGTTAATCCAATATCAATCCGCTTGTTACGCGGAAGGTCTACTCCTGAGATACGTGCCATTGATTTTTGTTATTGCTAACTTTTATTTACGTTTCATTTTTGCCCTACCTTGTCGAACTTTAAGTCTTGGATCAGATTTACAAATCAAGTAAGTTCTTCCACGACGTTTAACAATCTGACAATCTTTTGAGCGTTTTTTTAAATTTCCAATAGAACTAACAACTTTCATACTATTGCGTTTACTTTACAATCTATAAATTCAATTCTTTTGAGCTATACCCCAAACGATTTTAAAGTATCTTTCTACCAACTTATGGTAATCGACTTGAACTAAAAAGTCTACGCTTTTTTAAAGGTCTCATAATTCTGTGAAACCAGATAACCACGTATTTGTGAAGAAACATCAGTAATAACACCTATTAGGATTATTAAAGAAGTTAAATTCTTAAAAATAGTAAAATTAAATAGATTACCTAATACAAAAGGGAAAAAAGCGAGAAAGGCTAGAAAAATACCTCCCATAAAAGCTAACCGGCTTATAACTTGTTCAAGGTATTGAGTTGTTTCCTTGCCCTGTTTTAATCCCGGGATGTTATATGCCATCTTTGTTAAGTTTTCGGAAAGGTCTTTTGGTTTTAATACTAATAGCGAGTAAAAACTACTAAAGAAAACAACAAGAACTAAATTTAACCCGAATGATATAAACGTTAACAAACCTGTTAGATTAGCACCAAAAATTGAGAAAACGTTTGTTATTAAAAACTGTAAAGGATAAAATAAAACCGTTGCGATAGTAGTGCTAAATACAAGGGGCATAATACCACCTTGGTTTAATTTTATTGGTATATATGTGTTCTTTAATTCAGCTTCTTTTGGGTTTTGTTGTACATAATTAAAATTTAACTGCCTTGCAGAAACAATGCTTATTTTCTTATATGAATCTTGCACTACGACAATTATGGATACAATCAATAAATAGATCGCAAAAATTAGAATTAAAATTAAAAGATTAGGCCCTCCTTCTAGATTTTTAGCGAATTCATTAATACTAGGTGGAAGTCCACCGATTATATTTATGAAAATGATCATTGAGGAACCATTCCCTAAGTTTTCTGTTGTTATTAATTCCGCGAACCACATAGAAAGCATTGACCCTGTAGTTAGTGACATTATAACCTTTAGGGCTAACAAAATATTCCAGTTAAAAACTACGGGTTTAACTAGAATAAAAGCAACACCAGTACTTAAAACCAATGCCCAGCCAAACGTTAAATACCTTGTATATTTAGTGATCTGTTGCCGGCCTAGCTCACCTTCTTCTTTTTGCAACCGCTCTAAAGCTGGTATAACAGGAGTTAAAAGTTGTATCACAATTGATGAATTAATGTAAGGTAAAATTCCTAATGCACCAATACCAAGAAACGAACTCCCTGTTAAATTTTTTGCAAATCCAAACAATGGATTTGCTACTTGGTTTTGGGAAAAAATATCTAAATCAACTCCAGGCACAGGAATAAAAAGTGCCAAACGGATCAAGATTACAAAACCAAATATTTTAAGTAACTTATTTTTCAATAAGTTAAGTGTTTCTGATGTTACCATGCGTTACAAACTTATTTTAGACAGTATAGGATCTTAATGTGCTTAACCCATCAATTGTTGCTCTTGCGTTATTTAGCAAATTATTGGAACCTAATTGTTTTGATAGAATATTTTGAATACCAGCTAATTCTAGTACAGTACGTATTGAACTGCCGGCAATTACACCTGAACCAGGGGCAGATGGACGCAAAATTAATTTTGCTGCTCCAAATCGCCCACTTGTCGGATGTGGAATAGAATTTGAGCTTGTTAATGGCACTGTTATTATGTGCTTTTTCCCGTCTGTTACACCTTTTCGAACAGCCGTAATAACATCTCCAGCTTTTCCAACACCAACACCTACTTTACCTTGCTCGTTTCCGACTACGATAATCGCACGAAAACTCATTTTTTTTCCACCTTTTACGACTTTAGTTACACGCTCAATAGCAACAACACGCTCTAACCATTCGGATTTGGACTTAACTAATTTTTTAGGACTCATACTAAAAACTTTTAGAATAGTAAATAATCTATTTTCCGGTTTTACCAGCTTTACGTCTGATAACTTCTCCTTCATAGGCAATGCCTTTACCTTTATAAGGTTCTGGAGGGCGTACAGAGCGTATTTTAGCGGCAAATTCTCCCACCATATCTTTTTGCGTACCTGATACGGTAACATTTGTTGGGCTTTCTACCTTTACCGATAGACCTTCAGGCGGAACCATTGTTATTGGGTGGCTATAACCCATATTTAAGACCAGATTCTGACCATTAAGTTGAGCTCGATAACCAACACCCGTGATCTGTAATTTTTTTTCAAAACCTTGCGAAACACCAGTAACCATATTTGCTACGAGTGTTCGTGAAAGCCCATAAAGGGCTTGCGATAACTTAGTATTTTGTGTTTTCTCTATAAAGAGATGATTCTTCTCTTTATCCATAGTACAACAAACTAAAGAAGGTAAAATTCTGGAAAGACTTCCCTTTGGTCCATCAACTAGAATTTTTTGACCATTCAATGTTATTTTTACTTTTTCTGGTATAGTTATAAACTGCTTACCGATACGAGACATATTTTACTTGAAATTTACCAAATATAACATAAAAGTTCTCCACCAACACCCTCTTTACGAGCTTGGTGATCAGTCATTAGACCTCGTGATGTTGAAACAATTGCTGTTCCAAAACCACCTAATATTTTAGGCATTTTTTTAGCACCGCTATAAACTCGTAAACCAGGTTTACTAATACGTTGAATTTTTTCAATTTTTGGTTTACGGTCTTTCCCACTATATTTAAGTGACAAGAGCAGTGAATTCTTTAAACCATTCTGTAATTCTTCGAAAGATTCTATAAAGCCTTCGGCGAATAGTACTTGTGCAATGTTCCTTGTAACCTTCGTAGAAGGTATTTGTACAATTTGATGTCTTGCTAGATTCGCATTACGAATTCTAGTTAGCATATCAGCGATAGTATCAGTAGTCATTAAACTCTGGGTAGCAATTAAAATTTAAACGGCAGCAAAAGGCATACCAAATGCTTTTAATAGAGCACGTGCTTCTTCATCTGTTTTTGCTGTAGTCACGATTGAAATATCTAATCCACGGATTTGTGTTACATCATCATAAGAGATTTCAGGAAAAATAAGCTGTTCCTTTAAACCTAAGTTATAGTTTCCTCTGCCATCAAATCCATTAGGATTAATTCCTCTAAAATCTCTTATTCGTGGTAAAACAATATGGATTAATTTCGTTAAGAAAGTATACATTTGTCCTTGGCGCAATGTAGAGGATGCACCAATCGACATACCATCTCGAATTTTAAAACCTGCTACAGATTTAGTAGCTTTATTAATGATTGGTTGTTGACCAACAATTAAACTCATTTCATTTACACTAGCGTCTAATTCTTTAGAATTTTTTGCCGCTTCTCCAATTCCTCGGTTAACCGATATTTTAACAAGTTTAGGTACCTGCTCGATATTCTTATACCCAAACTCTTCTATCATTGAAGGAACAATTTTTTGCTTATATAAACTTCTTAAATCGAGTTTCATGAATAATAAAAATTACATTTAAAGTTACAAAGTTTCCGAATTTAAAGTACTTCAGGTGCTAACGAAACAATTTTTGTAAACCCTTTTTCCTTCAGTTCGCGGGCAATCGGACCAAATACTCGTGTACCACGAGGATTATTTTCTTTATTGATAATAACGGAAGCATTGTCATCGAAACGTAACCTTGACCCATCATTTCTTCTAATGGAATGTTTTGTTCGAACAATGACAGCACGTACCACATCGGAACGTTTTACGGTAAGGTTTGGTGTAGCATCCTTCACAACCCCTATGATAACGTCACCTACATGACCATATCGACGGTTACTGCCAAGAACCCGAATACACATTAGTTTTTTTGCACCACTATTATCTGCTACTTTTAGACAAGTTTGCGGTTGTATCATTTTTTTATGTTGCTGATTTTCTTAAAACACTAATTAGAACCCAATTTTTTGTTTTACTGATAGGTTTAGTTTCACGAATACGTACTCTATCCCCAATTGAAGAATTAGATTCGGAATCATGAACAGCATACCGTTTTGTTTTTGTAATTACTTTTTTATATCTCTTGTGAATAACACGATCATCTACTGCGACGATACGTGTATCTTTCATTTTGTCACTGACAACTATACCGGTTTTTTCTTTTATGGCCATATTTTATTGAGACTAAAAATATTAACAAAGTTAACACTAAAAATTAAAAATTTAACTTGTAGTTTAGGCTTTTTCTAAAATTTTTGTTTTAATAGGTAACTTATATGAAGCCAACTTTAAAACTTTATATGCCATATCCTTACTTAAGCCGTTGATTTCAAAAAGAACAGCGCCGGGCTTTACTACAGCTACCCAATAAGCAACAGTACCTTTACCAGACCCCATTCTTGATTCCGCAGCTCTTTCCGTAATGGGTTTATCAGGAAAAATCCGAATCCATATCTTTCCTGTACGACGAACATACCTTGTCAGGCTTCGTCGTGTAGCTTCTATTTGTCGTGAAGTAAGCCAAACAGGTTCTAATGCTTGAAGACCATATTCACCAAAAACGATGGTGTTGGCTTTTGACACACCTTTAAATCTACCACGGTGTTGTCTACGAAATTTTGTTCTTTTAGGAAGTAACATAAAATTGTACTTATACAAACGTTTAACTTAATAAAGTTCTTTATTAAAGATCCAAACTTTAATACCCAATACTCCATAAATAGTATTCGCCCGATGCGTTGCATAACTAATATCGGCTCGGATCGTTTGAAGTGGTACACGCCCTTCACGGGCCCATTCAGCACGAGCAATTTCAGCCCCATTTAATCTACCAGCAACTTGGATCTTAAATCCTTTAACACCACTTTTTTGTAACATTTGTGTTGTTTGGCGGATAGCTTTTCTAAAAGCAACACGCTTTTCAAGTTGATCTCCAATAGATCTCGCTACTAAAGAACTTTCATTTTCACTCCGTGTAACTTGTAAAACTTTAACACGAATTTGTTTTGAATTATTTACTACCGTTTTAAGACTTTCCTTAAAACTGGCGATTAAATTATTCTGATCACCTTCAGGAGCAAGTGATTTAGGCCTTGCAGCATGAACAATTAATTCTATCTGGTTTACTTTTCTTTGAATTTCAAGTTTAACAATACCTGCTTTGCTATAACTTGATTCAAATCTTTTTTCAAAAAATTTTCTTATCTTATAATCTTCTTCCAAGATCTGACTATAAGCACCATAGTTTGCAAACCATGTTGCATTATGTGATTTATTAATACCGGTTCTAAATCCGGTTGGATTTATTTTTTGTCCCACGAATTAGCTCCTCGTAATTTAATTTTTAATTAGCCATAACGATTGTTATGTGCGAAGTAGGTTTTAAAATTCGATAAGCTCGGCCTTGAGCTCTTGGACGAAACCGCTTCATTGTTGGCCCTTTGTCAACAAATGCAGATTTTACTACCAAAGTTGTCTCGTCTAAACCAAGATTATTCTTCGCATTTGCTGTTGCTGAGCGTAGAACTTTTATAATTGGTGTACAAGAGGCATAAGGCATAAATTCTAAAAGGGTTAACGCTTCAGCATACGTTTTCCCTTTGATTTGTCTCAGAACACGGCGAACTTTCGTTGGAGACATTCTAATGTATTTAGAGACAGCTCGAACTTCGTTTTTTTGTAAAAAATTCTTTGTCATAGCTTTTTACTAACGTTTTCCTTTTTTATCTTTTTTTACGTGCGAACGAAACGTTCGTGTTGGAGCAAATTCGCCAAGTTTGTGTCCTATCATTTGATCGGATACAAATACAGGAAGATGTTGTTGCCCATTATAAACCGCAAATGTATGCCCAATCATATTTGGGAGAATTGTTGTTGAACGTGACCAAGTTTTAATAATGTCTTTTTTACCACTGGCATTCATCTGTTCAACTTTTTCGAACACATATGAGGCTACAAAAGGACCCTTCTTTAAGGAACGTGCCATCTTAAGTTATTTAAATAAATGTATTTAATTATTTACTAGCGTCGTGAACGTAGAATTAGTTTACTGCTAGCTTTATTTTTATTTCGAGTTTTAATACCTAAAGCAGGTTTACCCCAAGGTGTCACGGGTTTAGCCCGACCAATTGGAGATCGACCTTCTCCACCACCATGTGGGTGATCAATCGGGTTCTTAACAACCCCTCGAACTTTAGGTTTCTTGCCAAGCCAACGGCTACGGCCAGCTTTACCTAAAGTAATGTTAATACTGTCAATATTACCAACTTGACCCAGCGTAGCGTAACATTTTTTGTTTACGAGTCTAACTTCATTTGAAGGTAATTTTAATGTTACAAAATTACCCTCCTTTGCAATTAATTGGGCATAGGTTCCTGCGGATCTTGCGATTTGACCTCCTTTACCAAGTGTTAACTCAACATTATGTATAATGCTACCTAGTGGTATTAATTCTAAAGGCATTGCATTCCCTACTTCGATAGGTACATCAACTCCGGAATAGATTTCCATACCCACTTTTAATGAACGAGGGGCTAGGATATATTTTTTTGAACCATCTCTATAGTTCAATAGAGCGATTCTTGCATTACGATTAGGATCGTATTCAATAGTTGTAACTTTGGCAACTATAGTTGATTTTCTTTGAAAATCTATTACACGATATTTTCTTTTATGTCCACCACCGCGGCCTTTTACAGTAATACAACCACGGTTATTTCGACCACTACAAGCTCGTTTACCAAAGGTTAACGACCTTTCTGATTTAACCTTTGATAAATCATCAAAGTAGGAAACTGATTTAGAGCGGGTGCCTGGACTATAGGCTCTGTACAGACGAATTGCCATATAAGGTTTTTTCTTTAAAAACGTCTAAATTTTAAGTTATTCTTCTTCGAATAATTTAATAGAATCTTCTGATGCTAATTTAACAATTGCTCTTTTATAACGAGCTTTTTTCCCAATAAATTTACCTACTCGGCGTTTCCTTAACGGTAATAACGAAGTATTTACCGAAATAACTTTGACATCAAATAACTGTTCAACGGCTGTTTTTACAGCAATCTTATCCGCTTTTGGATCAACTGCAAAACTATATTGATTTTGCTCAATGAGTCTTATTGTTTTTTCGGTAAGAATTGGGTACTTCACTACATTTAGAGAAGTTTTTTGATTAGATTGATTGTACGTCATAACAAAATATCAGGAACTAACCTTTAAAACTAATACTTTTGTGCTTGAATTTTTAACATTGTGTTCTTCTTACCGGGCACGGACCCTTTTAGTATCAAAATATTCTCTTCAACATTTAGATACAGAATTTCGGTGTTTTTCAGTGTTACGGTACTTCCGCCAAGACGACCTGCCATCTTTTTACCTGGATAAACTCGACCAGGAGTGCTTCCTGCACCAATACTTCCAGGTAATCTATGGTTTTTAGAACCATGAGTCATCGGACCTCTGCTAAAATTATGTCGTTTTTGGTTACCAGTAAACCCTTTACCAATACTTTTCGCAGTCACTCGCACCTTTTGACCAACCGTAAAAGTATCAACTTTAATAACTTGACCTAGTTTATAGTCTTCTGGATTTTTTACTCTAAATTCTCCAAAAGAATTGAATCCTCGATCACTGACCTTCTTTAAGTGACCTCTTATAGATTTATTTAGTTTTTCTATTTTGTTTTCTCCATAAGCAACTTGAACAGCATTATAACCATCTGTTTTAGAAGTCTTTATTTGGCTTACTTGACATAACCCCGTATTCAGAATCGTTACTGGAAGAACTTTTCCTGATTCATCGAATATTTGAGTCATACCAATTTTTTTTGCAAATAGGCCTGCTTGCATAAATATTTTGGGTGTTTAGATTGGATTCTTAAAACAATACAATTTTTAAAAATTGAATTTATATAGCTAGAGGGATCTTTCCATATCTATATATGTCAGTTCAGTATAGTAGAGAAGAGGTTTAATTGTCTACGTGCCACAAGTATTTTAAGCAGTTCCAAATTAAAAGCTGCAAAAAATTAACCAGGGTAATTACACCCTTTAATTTTTACGTTAATGAATATAGGATTAAAGTACTAGACAATCCTAGTCCTAAATAATTTAAAAAGATCTTATAAAGAACAAATGGTAAAAGTTATTGGTATTGATCTTGGAACTACAAATTCTGTAGTTGCTGTTATGGAAGGTGGAAAACCTGAAGTTATTACAAATGCTGAAGGGCAAAGAACAACACCTTCAGTTGTGGCGTATACAAAAAAGGGCGACCTATTAGTTGGCCAAATTGCTAAACGCCAAGCAGTAATAAACCCAGAAAATACATTTTATTCGGTTAAACGTTTTATTGGTCGAAAAACAAGTGAAGTAACTGAGGAACTTCGTCAAGTATCTTACAAAGTTTTGCAAAATGAAGACATTATCAAATTAGATTGCCCGGCCGTAAAGAAACAATTTGCAGCTGAGGAACTATCGGCTCAAGTTTTACGAAAATTAGCTGATGATGCTTCAAAATACCTTGGAGAAACAGTCAAGCAAGCTGTAATTACAGTACCTGCTTATTTCAATGATTCACAAAGGCAAGCTACAAAAGATGCTGGTAAAATTGCTGGTTTAGAAGTTTTAAGAATTATAAATGAGCCGACAGCAGCCTCTTTATCATACGGCCTAGATAAGAAGGATAACGAAACTATATTAGTTTTCGATTTAGGTGGAGGTACTTTTGATGTATCAATACTTGAAGTTGGTGATGGTGTTTTTGAAGTACTTGCTACTTCAGGCGATACTCACTTAGGCGGAGATGATTTTGATGAGAAGATTGTACAATGGCTTGTTAAAGCGTTTAAAGACCAAGAAGGTATTGATTTAACACAAGACAGCCAAGCACTGCAGCGTCTTACAGAGGCTGCTGAAAAAGCAAAAATTGAATTATCAACTCTAACTGAGAGCGCAATTAACCTTCCATTTATTGCGGTTACACCAGATGGCCCTAAACATTTAGAAAAAGAATTATCAAGAACACAATTTGAAGAGTTATGTTCAGACTTAATTCAACGTTGTAAGACACCAATAGAAAACTCTTTAAAAGACGCCGAATTAACTTCAGCAGCCATTGACCAAAATGTTTTAGTTGGTGGTTCAACTCGAATTCCTGCAGTTCAGGAACTTGTTGAGAATTTATTAGGTAAAACTCCGAATCAAACAGTAAATCCTGACGAAGTCGTAGCCGTTGGTGCTGCTGTACAAGCCGGAGTTCTTGGGGGTGAAGTTAAAGATATTTTACTTTTAGATGTAACTCCGTTATCTTTAGGTGTTGAGACTCTAGGGGGTATTACAACTAAGATTACTCCAAGAAATACTATTATTCCTACTAAAAAATCAGAGACATTTTCAACAGCAGTAGATAATCAACCTAACGTTGAGATTCATGTTTTACAAGGTGAACGGGAACTTGCAAAAGATAACAAAAGTTTAGGTACGTTTAGATTAGATGGTATTGCTCCTGGAGCTCGCGGTGTCCCTCAAATTGAAGTAACCTTTGATATTGATGCTAATGGTATTCTTTCAGTAACTGCGAAAGATAAAGCTACAAACAAACAGCAATCGATTACCATTTCAGGTGCTTCTACTTTACCTAAAGACGAAGTTGAGCGTATGGTACAGGATGCAGAAGCAAATGCTGCTGCAGATAAAGAAAAATCTACGCAAATTGAAACTAAAAACAAGTCAGAAGCTCTTTGTTACCAAACTAAGAAACAGCTAGAAGAGTTAGAAAAAACTTGTACGCCAGAGGAAAAACAAAAAATTGAAAATTTAGTTGGTGAGTTAGAAGAAGCAATTAAAGCAGAAAACTATAGTTTAATGGAAGAGCTGATGGAAAGTGTCCAGAAATCTGCTATGGAAATCGGTGCTAAAGCTTATAGTGCTGAAAATGCAAGCAATCCAGAAGGTGAAATAGATACAGATTTTTCTACTGAAAAATAAAGGTTAACTTGAAGATTTTAATTCTACAGGATTATCTATAGGAGATGCAATGTCAAACTTACTATTAAGTTTGACGTTGTGTTTCTTACAACTAACTGTTATATTTGATTGTATCAAGGGTCGATGCCCGAGCGGTTAATGGGGACGGATTGTAAATCCGTTAGCATAGCTTACGTTGGTTCAAATCCAACTCGGCCCATATAGTTTAGTTTTATTTAAACTTTTGCAGATAAATCAACTTTAAAAATTTAAAATAAAGTTATAAATTTGTACAACAAGGATCTGTTACTATTATCGGATTTACAAAACGTTTTTGGAAACAACGCTAGAAATTCTTAACTTTAAATTTAAAATTGTTAAGGTGTATAGATATATAATAATATATAACACTTTTCGTATCCGAAATTTAGTTTGGGTACACCCATTAAAAAGTTTTCAATCGACGTTCTAAAACATTATGACAGACGTATTAAATTTACAAATACCTTCTCCAACATTTGGTGGTAGTACAGGTGGATGGTTAAGAGCTGCTGAGACTGAAGAAAAGTATGCTATTACATGGACTAGTAAGAAAGAGCAAGTTTTTGAAATGCCGACTAGTGGTGCAGCAATAATGCAAAGTGGCGAGAATCTTTTATATCTTGCAAAAAAAGAGCAATGTCTTGCATTAGGAACACAACTTAGAACACTATTCAAAATAAACGATTACAAAATTTATCGTATATTTCCAAATAGTGAAGTTCAGTATTTACACCCGAAGGATGGTGTATTCCCAGAAAAATTAAACGAGGGAAGAATTGGTGTAGGTAACGTTGGTTACTCTATTGGTAAAAACCCTAATCCTGTTAACGTAAAGTTTACTGGTAAAGCTACCTACGGTTAAAAAAGTAATTTTAATTAAGTTCATAGGTTCTATGAATAATAATTGTTTGTAGAAACTATAATTAAAATCAGTAAATTAAAACTATTATTTGATTACAAAAAATTAGAAACTTAAACTGAATTATGCTAAAAAATAAAATTTTAGTAAGCAGCTGCCTAGCAACTCTTGTGTTTGTAAATACTGTTGCTCCTGCGAAAGCTTTAGAGCTTGATGAAGATACAAGAACAGTAACTCTAGACGCAAAAGGAAATAGTGTAGTACTAACTCCAGAGCAAGTAAAGCGTGGTAAGCGTCTATTTAATAACGCTTGTGGTACTTGTCACGTTGGTGGTCTTACAAAGACTAACCCCAACGTAGGTCTAGATACCGAATCTTTAAGTTTAGCAACTCCACCAAGAGACAGTATTACTAGTTTAGTAGCATACTTTAAAGATCCAATGACTTACGATGGTTTAGATTCTATTTCAGAGATTCACCCAAGTATTAAGAGTGCAGATATTTTCCCTAAGATGCGTTCTTTAACAGATGAAGATCTTTTTGCTATTGCTGGTCACATTCTTCTACAACCAAAAGTTGTAAACGAGAAATGGGGTGGTGGTAAGATTTACTACTAAAAACCAAAACACCTCAAAGATGATTTCTGAAATCATCTTTGAGGTATTTTGATTTTAAAGTAAAAAAACCCTTTTTGCTATTAAAAGGTTTTACGCTATCCAGAGGTGATCATGTAATCTTTCTCTTGGATATTATTTTTATTTCGCTGGTGGAGCAATACTTTTTATTACAATATGGACAACAATGATATAGAATAATACTACAAATTAAATTTATGGTATGATGACAGTAGCAAACCACCGATCGATAAACATCACAATAGAAGCCCTCATTTGTTGCCTTTTTGCATTATTCCCACAAGACGATCTCTTCAAAAATTTAAATGTTCAATTACCTATTAAGGAGGAGGATTCTTCTTTACTTTACAAACTCGTCAATAAAAGATCATTAAGAGGCTTCTCTTCCACTTTGGTCAACCCAATTATTTATAATAAGAATTACGCTAATGACTCTAATGCAGCTTTTTTAAAAAGGGTTATTCTACTAAAAAAATATATTAGAAAGTATAAGTTCCTTTATTACCGTTATTTTTTTTATAATGCTATAAATTTTAGCAGTCTCCCTACGGAAAAAGAAATTAACACACAGGCCTTAAAGACATTAATTATTTTGTCTGGGGTATAAATCTAAAAAGAATTTTGCCTTTCTATAAGGGTTTATTATTATTTAAAATCTTTCATAATTAATATAAATAGAGATTAGTAACCACATATAGAATGATTTTTAATCTAATTAGTTTTTTGGGTGGGTTTCTAACCTCCAGTATTATTGATACAAGCTTAGGTGAATATAATGAATGGGCAATAGTGGGTTCCTCATTAGTAGTCGCCAATATTGAATCTTTTAATAATTTTTATTATTCACTTATAGCTCGAAACAATAATATTCTTGTTAGCCGCTCATATCTTGTTGTGTTATTAGATTTAACAAATTTTTTTAAAATTGGTCTTGTTTACGGTTTAATCGTCGATGCGTTTAAACTCGGTAGTTAACTGTTATGCTCTGTTAGTTTTAAAAGTTAAAATAGCGGGAAACGGATTTGAACCATTGACCTTCGGGTTATGAGCCCGACGAGCTACCAAACTGCTCTATCCCGCGAATAGGTGCCTGCTACAAATAAAACATAACAATATTTTTTCTATTTGTCAATTTAATTGCTATACAGGATAATTTATATTTTTCTTTGAATTTTGATTTTATGCAATATAGTGCTAAAATCAATATTATTAGTAGTTAATTAATAGATTAAAATCTTAGAAACTTAGTTTCGAAAGTCTTTTTGTAAGGCTAGTTTTTTTTTATAAAGGAACCCATGACAGCATCATTTTTACCTCCAATCTTAACACCAATTGTTACACTGGTTTTTCCAGGTTTATGTTTCGCTTTATTTTTTGTTCTTATTGAACAGGAAGAAGTTGCTTAACAACAAATAAAAAGGTTCACATTTGTTTTAAAACCTGTGAACCTTTTATATTATTAATTTCAAAAAAAAATATACTGATTTTATTAACATCATGGATATACAGTCATCCTTAGATAACTTAATATTTTTAATACTACTAGTAGTGACCATAGTATATTGGGCAAGTATAATTTTTACAAATTTTAAATTCTTATCAAAGATAAGTTTTTATGGTACAGTTTTGACTAATACTTTGCTTTTTTGTCTGCTCGGTTTACGTTGGTTAAATTACGGATATTTCCCCCTAAGTAATTTATACGAATCCCTATTATTTTTAGCTTGGGGTATTACTACCACAAGTATAGTACTTGAGCAAAAGACTCGTACGCAGATAGTCGGTGCAATAAGTAACCCGATATCACTTTTTATTATTGGTTTCGCTAGCCTATCGTTACCTGAAAGTATGCAAGCACCATCACCGCTTGTTCCTGCATTAAAATCAAATTGGTTAATGATGCACGTTACAGTAATGATGTTAAGTTATGCCAGCTTGATTGTAGGTTCCCTACTTGGAATTTTTTTTCTTATACTTACCACTGGCAAAAAAGAAGAAATTAAATTACAAGGTAACTCTTATGGGACAAATTATGTAAATAATGATTTACAATATACGGCTTTTTATAAAGAAGAACCTACTGAAAGCTACTCAAATTTAATTGTAGAAGAAAGTACAAGGATAGATACAGTCAAAGATAATCGACTTGGTTTACTTGAAAGCATTGATAACCTTAGTTATCGAACTATAAGTTTCGGTTTTCCAATGTTGACTATTGGAATTATTGCTGGAGCTGTTTGGGCAAACGAAGCTTGGGGATCATACTGGAGTTGGGATCCTAAAGAAACCTGGGCTTTAATAACATGGTTAGTTTTTGCTTCTTATCTACACTCCCGTATTACAAAATCATGGCAAGGGAGAAAACCAGCGATTATTGCATCATTTGGTTTTATTGTTGTTTGGATCTGTTATTTAGGCGTGAATTTCTTAGGCAAAGGATTACATACATATGGTCAAATGTTGTAAGATACCGATTATGTTATAAAGTTGTGAAACTTCGTCATGCGCTTTTATCTTAGTGAAATAGGTTGTGACGAAGATTTTCAAAGCGAAAGAGAGAGGGAAATTTAAAACTGATTTACTTAAAGTGTCAAATGAAGTTAGATCAATCTTACTCCCATTCCGAATGTACCTACAACCAAAGAATTCATTATAAGCTGGTGCAGAGTTATATAAATGCATTAATTGATGGCTAGAATTTTATCAATTAATGCATTTATACCTTTTAAACGTAAAGTTGACGTCCTAATCCAATGGCTAAAATTGCAGCTATTAAAGCAATAATTAAAGCTGTAAAAACTTGCATATCTGTGATCATCTCTTTAAAACCCGTTTTAAAAAATGTAATACTTTAAAGATATATTATATATCTAATTTGCAAACTAATTTTTAAGACGCAAATTATTATAAAATCTTTTAAGTAGAACATTTAAGTTTACATCATTGTAAATATATTTATATTGAATAGGATTATTGTAATGATAAAGAGGTTATTTCTTTACAATAATCTTTAGTAACAGGAAAAAATTCCTGGGAGGTTTTCAAACCAAAAACATTTAACTTAATTAAAAATTAATCATGACTACAACTTTACAAAGACGCGAGAGCGCAAGCTTCTGGGAGCAATTCTGCGCATGGATCACTTCAACTGAGAACAGACTATACATTGGTTGGTTCGGTTGTCTAATGTTCCCTACTCTACTTTCAGCTATCTCAGCTTACATTATCGGTTTTATCGCAGCACCACCAGTAGATATCGATGGTATCCGTGAGCCAGTTGCTGGTTCTCTACTTTACGGTAACAACATCATCTCTGGTGCTGTAGTTCCAAGTTCAAACGCTATCGGTGTTCACTTCTACCCAATTTGGGAAGCTGCTTCAGTTGATGAGTGGCTATACAACGGTGGTACTTACCAACTAGTTGTTTTCCACTTTTTCATTGGTGTATGTGCTTACATCGGTCGTGAGTGGGAGCTTTCATACCGTCTAGGTATGCGTCCATGGATTTGTGTTGCTTTCTCTGCTCCAGTAGCAGCTGCAGCAGCAGTATTCGTAATCTACCCAATCGGACAAGGTTCTTTCTCAGATGGTATGCCTCTAGGTATCTCTGGTACTTTCAACTTCATGCTTGTATTCCAAGCTGAGCACAACATCCTAATGCACCCATTCCACATGCTTGGTGTTGCAGGTGTATTCGGTGGTTCACTATTCAGTGCTATGCACGGTTCTCTAGTAACTTCATCTCTAATTCGTGAGACTACTGAGAACGAATCAGCTAACTACGGTTACAAGTTCGGTCAAGAAGAAGAGACTTACAACATCGTAGCAGCTCACGGTTACTTCGGTCGTCTAATCTTCCAATACGCTTCATTCAACAACTCACGTGCACTTCACTTCTTCCTAGGTGCATGGCCAGTAGTTGGTATCTGGTTCACAGCTATGGGTGTAGCAACAATGGCATTCAACCTAAACGGTTTCAACTTCAACCAGTCAGTAGTAGATTCACAAGGTCGTGTAATCAACACTTGGGCTGATATCCTTAACCGTTCAAACCTAGGTATGGAAGTAATGCACGAGCGTAACGCTCACAACTTCCCTCTAGACCTAGCAGCTGGTGAGTCTCTACCAGTAGCTCTAGTTGCTCCTGCAGTTGCAGCGTAATTAGTAAAATAAAAACAGAGCAAAAACAGAGGGCTTTTAGCCCTCTGTTTTTTTTTGTTTTTTTGTACGAAATACTTTTTCGAAATCAAATTGAAAAAACTTCAGGGGATATTTATAACAAGTTTCTTCAGATAAACTCCCTAACGGGGATAAACAAAATTTTAATCTTTAGGAACTCTTGACATGGGTATAAATTGTTTAGTATATTTCTTTTTAGATTAAAAGTTTAATTTTAAGAAATCGAAAAGATTTAGAAGTACCATGGAGAGTTTGATCCTGGCTCAGGATGAACGCTGGCGGTATGCTTAACACATGCAAGTCGAACGAAAGTTTTTAACTTTAGTGGCGAACGGGTGCGTAATACGTGAGAATCTACCCTTAGGAGGAGTATAACTGCTGGAAACGGCTGCTAACACTCCATATGTCGAGAGATGAAATAATTTATTGCCTAAGGATGAGCTCGCGCCTGATTAGCTAGTTGGTGAGGTAATGGCTCACCAAGGCCACGATCAGTAGCTGGTTTGAGAGAACGATCAGCCACACTGGGACTGAGACACGGCCCAGACTCCTCCGGGAGGCAGCAGTGAGGAATTTTCCGCAATGGGCGAAAGCCTGACGGAGCAATACCGCGTGAGGGATGAAGGATTTTGGTCTGTAAACCTCTTTTCTCAAGAAAGAAGTTCTGACGGTACTTGAGGAATAAGCATCGGCTAACTCCGTGCCAGCAGCCGCGGTAATACGGGGGATGCAAGCGTTATCCGGAATCATTGGGCGTAAAGCGCCTGTAGGTTGTTTAATAAGTCTGTTGTTAAAGACTAGGGCTCAACCCTAGAGAAGCAATGGAAACTACTAAACTAGAGTATGGCAGGGGTAGAGGGAATTTCTAGTGTAGCGGTGAAATGCGTAGATATTAGAAAGAACACCGGCGGCGAAAGCGCTCTACTGGACCATTACTGACACTCAGAGGCGAAAGCTAGGGTAGCAAAAGGGATTAGATACCCCTGTAGTCCTAGCCGTAAACGATGGATACTAGGTGTTGCGCTTTATGTGCAGTATCTTAGCTAACGCGTTAAGTATCCCGCCTGGGGAGTACGCTCGCAAGGGTGAAACTCAAAGGAATTGACGGGGGCCCGCACAAGCGGTGGAGCATGTGGTTTAATTCGATGCAACGCGAAGAACCTTACCAGGGCTTGACATACTACAAATCCTTTTGAGAAAAAGGAGTGCCTTCGGGAATGTAGATACAGGTGGTGCATGGCTGTCGTCAGCTCGTGTCGTGAGATGTTGGGTTAAGTCCCGCAACGAGCGCAACCCTTATTTTTAGTTACCAATTCGTTGGGTTCTCTAGAAAGACTGCCGGTGACAAACCGGAGGAAGGTGAGGATGACGTCAAGTCAGCATGCCCCTTATGTCCTGGGCTACACACGTGCTACAATGGCTAAGACAAAGAGTCGCGAGCTTGTAAGAGTCAGCTAATCTCATAAACTTAGCCTAAGTTCAGATTGTAGGCTGCAACTCGCCTACATGAAGTTGGAATCGCTAGTAATCGCTGGTCAGCCATACAGCGGTGAATCCGTTCCCGGGCCTTGTACACACCGCCCGTCACACCATGGGAGCTGGTCATACCCGAAACCGTTTGCTTAACCATTCGGAGAGCGGCGTCTAAGGTAGGGCTAGTGACTGGGGTGAAGTCGTAACAAGGTAGCCGTACTGGAAGGTGCGGCTGGATCACCTCCTTTTAGGGATTAAAAGTCAATATAGTGACTTCAAAATCAGTCTATTTACACATAAAAACTTAATCTAAATTTGGGCTATTAGCTCAGTTGGTTAGAGCGCACCCCTGATAAGGGTGAGGTCCCAGGTTCAAATCCTGGATGGCCCAGAAAGTAAAGTATTACTTTTACTAAAAATAAGTACAAAAAAACTGAAAATTGAAATTTTTGAATTTATTTAAAGTCAAGCGAATAAGAGCTTACGATGGATACCTTGGTGTTCAGAAGCGATGAAGGGCGTGGCTACCGACGATATGTTTCGGGGAACTGGAAGCAAGTTTTGATCCGAAAATTCCCGAATAAGGAAACTTCAAGAACTACCTCTTGAATACATAAAGAGGCAAGAGCAAACCTAGTGAATTGAAACATCTTAGTAACTAGAGGAAAAGAAAGCAAAAGCGATTCTCTTAGTAGCGGCGAGCGAAACGGGACTAGTCTAAACTCTAAATAAGAGGGTTGTGGGACAACGCAGAATCAATTGTAGATTGTTAGGTGAAGCAGCTGGAATACTGCACCATAGGAGGTGAAAGTCCTGTAATCGAAAACAAGATTATTTGAAGTTGTATCCCAAGTAGGAAGGGACACGTGAAACCCCTTTTGAATCTACGAGGACCACCTCGTAAGACTAAATATTCCTGAACAACCGATAGTGAACCAGTACCGTGAGGGAAAGGTGAAAAGAACCCCGGGAGGGGAGTGAAATAGAACATGAAATCGTAAGTTTACAAGCAGTAGAAGAGCGACTTAACGCTCGACTTCGTGCCTGTTGAAGAATGAGCTGGCGACTTGTAGGTTGTGGCAAGGTTAAGATAAGAGAATATCGGAGCCATAGTGAAAGCGAGCCTGATAAGGGCTTTAAGTCATAATTTACAGACCCGAACCCGGATGATCTAACCATGGCCAGTGTGAAGCTTAGGTAACACTAAGTGGAGGTACCAACCGACTGTTGTTGAAAAAACAGCGGATGAGTTGTGGTTAGGGGTGAAATTCCAATCGAATCCGGAGCTAGCTGGATCTCCCCGAAATGCGTTGAGGCGCAGCGGTTAATGTTTCTTCTTAGGGGTAAAGCTACTGTTTTGGTGCGGGCTGCGAGAGCGGTACCAAATCAAGGCAAACTCTGAATACTAAGACGTTTAGTTAACCAGTGAGACATTGGGGGATAAGCTTCAGTGTCAAGAGGGAAACAGCCCAGATTACTAGCTAAGGCCCCTAAATAATTACTAAGTGGCAAAGGAGGTGGGATTGCAGAGACAATCAGGAGGTTTGCCCAGAAGCAGCAATCCTTTAAAGAGTGCGTAATAGCTCACTGTTCGAGTGATCCTGCGCCGAAAATGACTGGGACTAAGTAATTTGCCGAAGCTGTAAGATGTAAAAACATCGGTAGGGGAGCGTTCTACATTAGTTTGAAGCGTTAACGAAAGTGGGCGTGGACGAGGTAGAAGTGAGAATGTTAGCTTGAGTAGCGAAAACATTGGTGAGAATCCAATGCCCCGAAAACCTAAGGGTTCCTCCGGAAGGCTCGTCCGCGGAGGGTGAGTCAGGTCCTAAGGTAAGGCTGAAAAGCGTAGTCGATGGATAACAGGTTAATATTCCTGTACTGTTTATTGTTGGTAATGGGGGACGGAGAAGGCTAAGCCAGCCAAATGTTGGTTATTGGTTTAAGTATTCAAGGTGTTGAGGGTCGGCGAAAACGATCTGAGCTGAGATACGAATAGGAAAGTACTAAGGTACTAAACTGGCTGATGTCATACTTCCAAGAAAAGCCCTAACTGCCATAAGCAATAAATACCTGTACCCTAAACCGACACAGGTGGGTAAGTAGAGTATACTAAGGGGCGCGAGATAACTCTCTCTAAGGAACTCGGCAAAATAGCCTCGTAACTTCGGGAGAAGAGGTACCCTTAATGGGTTGCAAGAACCAGACGCTGGCGACTGTTTATCAAAAACACAGGTCTCCGCAAAGTCGTAAGACGATATATGGGGGCTGACACCTGCCCAGTGCCGGAAGGTTAAGGAAGCTTGTTAGTCTTTATGGCGAAGCTCGCGACCGAAGCCCCGGTGAACGGCGGCCGTAACTATAACGGTCCTAAGGTAGCGAAATTCCTTGTCGGGTAAGTTCCGACCCGCACGAAAGGTGTAACGATCTGCGTACTGTCTCGGAGAGAGACTCGGCGAAATAGACTTGTCTGTGAAGATGCGGACTACCTGCACCTGGACAAAAAGACCCTATGAAGCTTTACTGTAGCTTGATATTGGCTCCGGGCTTTGTTTGCGCAGGATAGGTGGGAGGCGTTGAAAATTTTCTTGTGGGAAGATTGGAGCCGTTGGTGAGATACCACTCTAACAATGCTAGGATTCTAACCCTACACCGTTATCCGGTTAGGGGACAGTTTCAGGTGGTCAGTTTGACTGGGGCGGTCGCCTCCCAAAAGGTAACGGAGGCGTGCAAAGGTTTCCTCAGGCTGGTCGGAAATCAGTCGTAGAGTATAAAGGCATAAGGAAGCTTGATTGTGAGACCTACAAGTCGAACAAAGACGAAAGTCGGCCTTAGTGATCCGACGGTTCCGAGTGGAAGGGCCGTCGCTCAACGGATAAAAGTTACTCTAGGGATAACAGGCTGATCTCCCCCAAGAGTCCATATCGACGGGGAGGTTTGGCACCTCGATGTCGGCTCGTCGCATCCTGGGGCGGTAGTACGTCCCAAGGGTTGGGCTGTTCGCCCATGAAAGCGGCACGCGAGCTGGGTTCAGAACGTCGTGAGACAGTTCGGTCCATATCCGGTGTAGGCGTTAGAGTATTGCGAGGATCTCTTCTTAGTACGAGAGGACCGGAAGAGACATACCTCTGGTGTACCAGTTATTGTGCCAACAGTAGACGCTGGGTAGCCATGTATGGTAAGGATAACCGCTGAAAGCATCTAAGTGGGAAGCCAACCTCAAGATGAGTACTCTTACCATCTTTGAATGGTTAAGGTCACGGCAAGACTAGCCGTTTGATAGGTATCAAGTGTACGTACAGTAATGTATTTAGCTGAGATATACTAATAGACCGAAGGCTTGACTTTAATAAATTTCAATATTTCAATTATTTGACTTAGACGTTTTATAGCGCAATGGAACCACATCGATCCTTTTCGAACTCGATAGTGAAACGTTGCAGCGGTGAAGATACTAAAGGGGGGGCCTTTTGGGAAAATAACACAATGTCTAAGTTTTCTTTTAAAATACAATTTTAATGTTATGGTTGTATAATTACATTAATAAGTTAAGTTAGTTTTTAACATTACAGTTGTCGAAATGTGTACTTCAATGTTAAAAAATAGAATTTATGAGTAACGTATACGATTGGTTTCAAGAGCGTCTTGAAATTCAAGCTATCGCTGATGATATTACTAGTAAGTATGTACCTCCACACGTAAACATCTTTTATTGTTTAGGTGGTATTACATTAACTTGTTTTATTGTACAAGTAGCAACAGGTTTTGCTATGACTTTTTACTACCGTCCAACAGTAACAGAAGCTTTTTCTTCTGTTGAGTTCATTATGACACAGGTTAACTTTGGTTGGTTAATCCGATCTGTTCACCGCTGGTCTGCTAGTATGATGGTACTAAATATGATTTTACACGTTTGTCGTGTTTATTTAACTGGTGGATTTAAAAAACCAAGAGAACTAACATGGGTTACTGGGGTTGCTTTAGCATCGGTAACTGTATCTTTTGGTGTAACAGGTTATTCATTACCTTGGGATCAGGTAGGCTACTGGGCTTGTAAGATTGTAACAGGTGTACCAGAAGCAATTCCAGTTGTTGGTGGTTTAGTCGTTCAAGTTCTACGTGGTGGTGTAAGTGTAGGTCAGTCTACATTAACGCGATTCTACAGTGCGCATACTTTTGTGTTACCGGTAGTTGCAGCAGTTCTTATGTTAACTCACTTTGTAATGATCCGTAAACAGGGAATTTCGGGTCCACTTTAAAAGTGGTTTATATTAAATATTCTAGTAAATAAATTATTAATTATGTCTATTTTAAAAAAGCCAGATCTTTCGGACCCTAAATTACGAGCTAAGTTAGCAAAGGGAATGGGTCATAACTATTATGGAGAACCTGCTTGGCCAAATGATCTACTATATATCTTTCCGGTATGTATTTTAGGTACGATTGCATGTTGCATCGGGCTTGGTGTTCTTGAACCAACTCCACTTGGAGAGCGAGCAGATCCATTTGCGACACCATTAGAAATTTTACCTGAATGGTATTTCTTCCCAACATTTAATTTACTTCGTGTTATTCCAAATAAGTTACTTGGGGTACTTTCTATGGCAGCTGTACCAATCGGTTTAATTACAGTTCCATTTATTGAAAATGTAAATAAGTTCCAAAACCCGTTTAGAAGACCATTAGCTTCATTAGTATTTTTAATTGGTACATTTACGGCATTCTGGTTAGGTATTGGCGCTACTATGCCGATTACACAAGCGTTAACTTTAGGTTTCTTCTAATCTAATTTATAGTATCTTGCGTATCTAGAATACATTTTTACAAAAAAACTAAGCTGAAACAGGAATAAACATTCTTGTTTTAGCTTAGTTTTTTTGGAAGACTTCCGCTGCCTTCTTTATTATGAAACTCACTATTAACCTCCAGTAAATGCTGAAATTATAAGTGAAAATACTTTTGAATCCTTATAGTACCATCCTTAGCCCAACAACTACAGATATAAGGGCAGCACTAGAAGTCATTTTTGGATTTCCCGTTCGAGTTACCTTATTCTTAAAATTACGTGTAAGATTCATATCCACTATGAGGTTGTCTTACCAAAATACATAATAAGTAGCACTTTGGATTAAAAAAGTGCTAAATTTGGGTAATTTAGTCATCTTTGCTTTTACAACTTTCGATGCCTTTTTGAAATCGGGCAAGAAGGGATTCGAACCCCTGACACCGTGGTTCGTAGCCACGTGCTCTAGTCCACTGAGCTACAAGCCCTCTAAATATGATGCACTTCCTATGCAATTCACTTCCCTAAAGTTACTAAAAAAACTAACAAAAGTCAAATCAAAATTTAATTTAGCCCTTCCAAACCGGAGAAGGTGGGATTCGAACCCACGGAAGCTTGCACTTCATCTGATTTCAAATCAGACGCAATCGACCAACTCTGCCACCTCTCCTATTTCTTTATAATAAGTTATGCTATATATCTTGTCAAGCCTATGTTAGATGAGAAATTGACCTTTTAAATTTGGAACAAAGTATGCAGCCCTAACTTAATATTTAACAATAAACAATTCATCTCGAAATATATTCTTGTAATGGTTTCTTATCAAGCGATTATCATAAATCGAAAATTGTTCCGCTGTCTTACCCAAACAATGAACACCGATAATAACATTGAATATGTTTTAATATTTAATATGATATAAACTGTGCAGATTTCTTAATATTGTAAAATCTGGGGTGGTAGGGCTCGAACCTACGAATAGCGGAGTCAAAGTCCGTTGCCTTACCACTTGGCTACACCCCAAAAGAATTTAAAATTTAACATTATGCTTCAACAATAATAAGTTGCTTATCTAATAATGTCAAGTTTGTACCGATAAAAAAAATTTGTGGTATGATTCGTACAGAAGATCTCCGAAGTTTAAAAGGTAGTCTTCAAAAATTACCCGAATTTTATTAATACCAATTAAAAAATGTCATTTATAAAAGTTCCACATGTTGCAAAAACTTTGACTTTTTTAGAAGATACTTTATTAAAACTAATTTCTACAACAACGGGTGAAAAACAAGCTTTATTATGTTCCCGTTACACAACAAGGCTACGAGTAGTATTGATTAAATTAAGTACATTTATTCTTTGTTAAAAAAGACAAAAAAAGTAGTTGGCTATAAGCCAACTACTTTTTTGTGAAGTTTTACGACGTTTTTAGTCAAGAGGACGCATTGATAATACAGGCTCATTTTCACGGTTAATACCTTTTTCAAAACCAGCTGCTGCTGCTCTTGCACGACCTGCGTGCCAAAGGTGACCAACCCATAGGAAGAATCCTAAGAAGAAGTGTGAAGTAGTTAGCCATGAACGAGGTGATACGTAGTTAACTGAGTTGATTTCAGTCGCTACACCACCTACTGAGTTTAATGCACCTAGTGGAGCGTGAGTCATGTACTCTGCAGCTCGACGTTCTTGCCAAGGTTGAATATCGTTACGGATTTTGTTTAAATCTAAACCATTAGGACCACGTAGTGGCTCAACCCATGGTGCTCTCATATCCCAGAAACGCATTGTTTCACCACCAAAAATGATTTCACCACTTGGTGATCTCATAAGGTACTTACCTAGACCTGTAGGACCTTGAGCAGATGCAACATTGGCACCTAGACGCTGGTCACGTACTAGGAAAGTAAATGCTTGTGATTGAGAAGCTTCAGGACCTGTAGGACCAAAGAACTCACTTGGGTACGCTGTATTGTTGTACCAAACAAAAATAGACGCTGTTAAACCCATAAGAGATAATGCAGCAAGACTATATGATAGGTATGCTTCACCAGACCATACAAATGTACGTCTTGCCCAAGCAAAAGGCTTAGTAAGAATGTGCCAAATACCACCAACGATACATAAGAAGCCTAGCCAAATGTGGCCACCTACAATATCTTCTAGGTTGTTTACACTAATTACCCAACCATCACCACCAAAAGGTGATTTTAGTACATAACCAAAAATGATTAAAGGGTTTAGAGTCGGAGCACTTACTACTCTTACATCACCACCACCTGGAGCCCAAGTGTCATACAGACCACCAACGAAACAAGCTTTTGCTACTAGAAGGAAACAACCAATTCCTAGAAGAATTAGGTGAATACCTAAAATTGTAGTCATTTTGTTCTTATCACGCCAGTCATACCCGAAGAAAGGGAAACTCTCCTCTAAAGTATCAGGACCGATTAGTGAGTGGTATACACCACCAAAACCAAGAACTGCAGAAGAAATTAAGTGAAGTACACCTACTACGAAGAATGGGTATACATCAGTTACTTCACCACCTGGTCCAACACCCCAACCTAGAGTTGTAAGGTGAGGAATAAGGATACATCCTTGCTCATATAAAGGCTTCTCTGGAATGTAGTGTGCTACTTCGAAAAGTGTCATTGCACCACACCAGAAAACCATTAGACCTGCGTGTGCAACGTGTGCACCGAGCAGCTTTCCAGAAACATTAATTAGACGTGCGTTACCAGACCACCATGCGAATCCTGTAGATTCAATATCACGGCCGGCGATTACTGTGTTAAAGGGCGTTTCCACGTGGTAGTACCTCCTCAGGGAAGATAAAGTTTTCATGAGGTTGATCTTGTGCAGCCATCCAAGCACGGATTCCTTCGTTTAGAAGGTTGTTCTTAGTGTAGAAAGTCTCGAACTCAGGATCTTCTGCTGCTCTAAGCTCTTGTGATACGAAATCGTAAGATCTTAGGTTTAGTGCTAAACCAACAATACCGATTGCACTTGTCCACATACCAGCTACTGGTACGAATAACATAAAGAAGTGTAACCAACGCTTGTTAGAGAAAGCAACACCAAAAATCTGCGACCAGAAACGGTTTGCAGTAACCATTGAGTAAGTCTCTTCTGATTGTGTTGGTGTGAAAGCACGGAAAGTGTTAGCTGCATCACCATCCTCAAATAGAGTGTTTTCTACTGTTGCACCGTGAATAGCACATAGTAGAGCACCACCAAGAATACCTGCAACACCCATCATGTGGAATGGGTTAAGTGTCCAGTTGTGGAAACCTTGTAGGAATAAAAGGAAACGGAAAATTGCTGCTACACCAAAACTTGGAGCGAAGAACCAACTTGCTTGACCAAGAGGGTACACTAGGAATACTGTAATATATACAGAGATTGGACCAGAGAACGCAATAGCGTTATAAGGACGAATACCTACAAGACGAGCGATTTCGAATTGTCGTAAACAGAAACCAATTACACCAAAAGAACCGTGTAAAGCGATAAATGTCCATAGTCCACCAATCTGGAACCAACGAACGATATCACCTTGGGCTTCAGGTCCCCAAATTAGCAGTAGTGAGTGACCCATACTGTTAGCAGGTGTTGATACAGCTGCAGTTAAGAAGTTACAACCTTCTAGGAAAGAACTTGCTAGACCGTGAGTGTACCAAGATGTTACGAAAGTAATACCTGTTAACCATCCACCAAGTGATAAGAAAGCACAAGGGAATAGTAAAAGTCCAGACCAACCAACGAAAACGAAACGATCACGCTTTAGCCAGTCATCAATAAGATCGAAAGTACCACGATCTTGCTTTTGCCCGATTGCAATAGTCATATTAACTAATAGTTTTATTTTAAATTTAAAGTAAAATTTTATCTATTTTTTAAGGATCTTCAACTCAAAGTCTTCAAGTTTAGAAAAACAGATTCAATTATTACATGTCTTATCAGCTTACACAATAATTATAGTACCAAATTATTTGGTGTAGGTAAAAACTTATTTTACTCATCTAAAAAAAGCACTTACGAAAGCAGAAAGCAAATCTACCTTTAAATAGACTACATCTAGTATAAAGTTTCAGCATCAGTTAACTTGCCTGTTATCTTAAGCCAGTTTTGTGCTTCAATATAATTATTTGGGGCTAGCCTAATCGCTTTTTTCCAATAAGTGCCGGCTTTTTCGAACATATTTTGAGCAAGCTCAAATTCTTTTTTATCAGAAGCTTTACTACCTTGGTAATGATAAATAACAGCAATATTATTTAAGGCTTGGGGTAAGCGGGAATTAAGTTCTAAAGCTTGCTGGTAGTATTCTAAAGCTTTTGAGTAATCACCATTATTACTATAAATGAGTCCAATATTGTACAATATATAGCTCCGGTCATATGGGTCTTCTTCTAGTTTAAGAGCTTCATAGTAATTTTCTAGAGCCTCCGCATAATCGCCGCTTGACTGGGCAGACATACCATAACGGTAATATGAGAAAGCTTGTTTTTCATCCTTTGTTGCAGGAAGTACTTTTAATAAAATATCCGCTAAAACTGTAAAAGTTTTATCGATAAAATTATCATTTTTTTGATTCATTGCTGTACTAGTTGTTATTTAACTATTAAAGAGCTAATAATTAGAATTATCTCACAAATTTCTGTTTATCCTACGGTAAAAAAATTAAATATATTATTTGGTTAAGCTAAAACAACTATCAAAAACTAATTCATAGATCTAAATTTGCTAATTTGACATTTTTTAACGAATAATATACCCTATAATAGGGGATTTTTATTCTTGCCTTTAAATTTTTATAAAACTTAACGTCTTGTAGTAACAAATGGCTAAACAAAGTATGATTCAACGGGAGTATAAACGCGAACGTTTAATTGTTAAACATGCAAAAAAGAGAGAATCTCTTAAAGAGAAATTAAAAGAAGTGAATTCCTTTCAAGAGCGTCTTGCCCTTTACAAAAAATTTGAGAAAATACCAAGAAATTCTTCCCCATCACGTCATCGAAATCGTTGTTGGGTAACTGGGCGTAGCCGTGGTTATTATAAAGATTTTGGTTTATCACGTCACGTATTAAGGGAAATGGCAAACGAAGGCCTTATACCAGGATTAAAAAAATCAAGTTGGTAATTTTTATTTATACTAATTATGACAAAAAGAACACTTCGCGGAACAAACATAAAAAGGGTTAGAACCTCTGGGTTTCGTAAACGCATGGAATCAAAAACTGGACGTCGAATTATAAATTCACGAAGAAAAAAAGGTAGAAAAAAATTAACTGTTTAAAACATATTTCAAATGATAAAGCTTCGACTTAAAAAATATGGTCGTAAAGGCCAGCCTTGCTATAGAATTGTAGCGATGGATAGCCGAGTAAAACGTGATGGTGCACCTATCGAAGAATTGGGATTCTATAACCCGATGACTGATGAGACACATTTAAAATTTCAAAATATCATTTCAAGGTTAAAACAAGGAGCACAACCAACAGAGACAGTACGTAATATTTTTATTAAAGCCAAAATTTTTGAGCAATTATAATATTTAAATTTTTACGTAAATTTGTTGGTTAATGAAATTGAGATTAAAAGTTATTTGGCTTAAAGGAATGCTAGGGTTTGCTATTAATCAAAGTACTACAGATAGCAGTTATCCTCTAACAATCTATTATTTTTGGCCAAAAACTAATGCTTGGGATCAAATAAAATCAGAACTTGATTGTAAATATTGGTTGACCGAAAAGGAAAAAATTAAAATTCTAAATCTTGTTACTTTAGTAATGAATTGTTGGAGACAGGATAAAGATATTAAAAGTCTTAATTTGGAGGACGTAGAAATCGTTGAACGTTATAACTAGGCTTATAGCTCAGTGGATAGAGCACCAGATTCCGGTTCTGGGTGTCGAGGGTTCGATTCCCTCTTAGCCTGCTTAAAATATTTTGATTTTGAGATGTGGATTAGACAACAGTAATCAATTTTGACGAAATTTGTATGCTAAATATCGTCTAACGCTTCCCTTATCCAGACAATCGTTATAAATTTTAGAAATAACCCACCAACTACCCTGGTATAAGAGCGGCTGATGGGTGTTTATAATAAACTATAATAAAGTTATTTTCTGAGTGCCTTCTCATCGATTCGAAGAATTTTAAATTTGTTGCTAGATTTGCACATCATTGCTTGCTTCTAAGCTAACAGTAGCATTGACACAAAACAAATATAAAAACTTTTCGTCGAATATATTTGTTTTTTTAATCCCATCCTGAATTTTAGTGTTGAAATTATGAATTATTTCTTTATCATTCTCAGAATAATATTTCGACAGCGGAATTTCATTCAAATTGAACGGCAACGGCTCAGATTCACTCAATGAGAAAGAGATATCATATGTCAATTTAGAGTTAATAGAAGACACATTAAGTTTTACTACTTAAACCGTCTCTAAAGTTTATTTTGATCTACTCTAGAAATTTCGAAAACAAAAAATTAATCCACCAAAAGATTTGATGAATTAATTTTTTGTTTCTATACACTATTACCCCCAGGGGAATTCGAATCCCCGTTACTTCCGTGAAAGGGAAATGTCCTAGGCCTCTAGACGATGGGGGCAGAAATTTCATTTGCTAATTATAGAATAGACCAATTGAATATAAGATGTCAATACTTTTTTAAATTTAGAAAATTTTATTTTAAATTTTCGTTTGGTGTTTCGGCATAAGGTTGATTAATCAACATTTCTAAAATTTCTTCTTTAAAGATTTGCGTAGCACTTGAATAATAACGTTTGGGATTTAACAAAATTGATAAAGTACGTTTAATTGTAACTCCTTCAATTTTTGCCCAATGCAACATCCCTAATTCTAATTCCTTAGAAATAGCAGAAACAGAAACAAAAGCTCCACCTAATCCCGAATGAACTGCATTCTTGATTGCTTCAATCGAGTTTAGCTCCATTTCTATTTTTAAATATTCACTGTCGATCCCGTATTGGGTTAAAGTACTATCAATAACATTTCGAATCGTTGATTGAGGGTCTAAAACAATAAAACGTAATCTATATAAATCTTCTTTTCGAATAAATTTACGAGACGAAAAAGGGTGCGATAAAGGTAAAATAAGTGCCAATTCATCTTCAGCATAAGAACTAATGTCTAGTTTAGTTTTGAGCTCCTCTGGAATTTCTCCCCCTACCACAGCTAAATCAATATTTCCGTTAGCGATACCCCAAGAAATTTTTCTAGTCGAATGTACTTGTAACTCAATATTAATTTTTGGGTATTTATTTCTAAAAATCCCTATTAAGCGGGGCATTAAATAAGTTCCAGTGGTTTGGCTCGCACCAATTGTTAAGCCGCCAGTTTGTAATGTCTGTAATTCATCCAGTGCGCGACAAGTTTCTTCACACAAATTTAAAATACGATCACAATATTTTAATAGTAATTGACCTGTCTCTGTTAATGACGCTTTTCTTTTATTTCTATAAAATAATGGTGTATTCAATTGCCTTTCTAAATTTTGGACTTGTAAACTAACAGCAGGTTGAGAAATATACAATTTTTCTGCCGCCTTTTTAAAACTTCCTTCATTAGAAATGGCATGTAGAATTTTTAATTGGTCAAGTGTAAAAGGAAGGTTTGACATAAAAATCTAACGAGAAGACGTATCTAATTTATTTAATTAATAAATTTTTTTTATTCATTGCACTATTAAAAGAATATAAAGCAAATGTCTATGCAAAAATTCTATCGGAGTTTTAAGAACTAATAGTATAAAAGATGTATAATAGTATTCAGATTAAAAATATTTAATATTTGTAAACAAAATTTTACTTTTATGGCTGATACTAGACTTCTAGTTGTTTTCTTTCCACTATTAGCAGCAGCATCTTGGGCTTTATTCAACATCGGTCGAGTTGCATTACAGCAACTAAAACGAATGTCGTAAGTTAATAATTAGAAATGCAGTGCACAAAATTGTATACTAGTTTATGACAATAAAAAGGACCATAGTTCCTACCTAAGTAGTATGGTCCTTTTTTACGGATTTATTTTTATATACAAAACAACAACTCGAAGTTCCAGGATAAGAGTTAAACTTTAATTTTGGTATGGCTATAAAGTTCTTATAGGGCTGTAGATTAGACCTTTTTAAAAAAATTTCCAAAAATTCGTTTTACAGGGTTTTTTGACCCTGAATTATTTAAGTCTAAGAAATCAACCTCTTCACCAGTCAAACGTCGGGTAGTATTATCAAATGCAACTCTGGGCAAACATGTTTTGTCTTCTAGCACAATAGGTTCACCGCGGTTTGAAGCGACAATAATTTTTTCACTATCTGGAATAACACCTATAAGAGAAATACCTAGTATATTAGTAACATCGTCAATCGACATCATATCATCGGTTTTAATCATATTTGGTCGAATACGGTTAATTATAAGACTAATATTTTTAATACTTTTAGCCATAAGAATCCCAATAACACGATCAGCATCACGTATTGAAGGGACTTCCGGAGTTACTACAACTATAGCCTCCGTTGCGCATTCGATTGCTGTTTGAAACCCTTTATCAATACCTGCGGGGCTATCGATTAAAATATAATCGTAGTCAGATTGAACACGTTGGATAAGCTCATTGACTTGTGTGGCAGTAATCGGTATTTCTACTCGACTAGAGGAAAGTGGAAAAAATGTCAATTTAGGTTGTCGTTTATCTTGGATCAAGGCTTGCTCAAGCCGACAATTACCATTTAAAACATCTAAACCTGTGTAAATTATACGATTCTCCAGACCTAATAAAAGGTCAAGATTACGCAAACCTACATCTGCATCAATAAGTAAAGTTGCATAACCTAGCCGCGCGAGTGACATTCCAATATTAGATGTTGTCGTTGTTTTGCCAACCCCACCTTTGCCTGAGGTTATAACTATAACACGGGCCATAATCTTTTTTAGACTTTAAATATCTAAGACTTAGATTATTATATCATTTTAATAAATGTTATTTTTCGTTTCTATTGTAACTAATGTAAAAATTTTTACGACTAAGATTAATATAGAATATTATTATTCTTTTAAGTTATAATTAATTTTCATGTAACTTAAATTAAGTTCATAAAAACCAGTAGTTAGAAATAATTGTTAAACTTTCGAAATAAAATAAAAAAGAAAAATGGTTGCAGCTGCACAAAGTAAAGTAGAAAATGAAAGACCCGTATTTCCTTTTACAGCTATTATTGGGCAAGAAGAAATGAAGCTTGCTTTGATTTTAAATGTAATTGATCCTCGTATTGGCGGTGTAATGATTATGGGTGATCGTGGGACAGGAAAATCGACAACAATTCGTGCCGTAGCGGATCTTCTGCCCGCAATTAAAGTAGCTTTAGACGACCCATTTAATTCGTCAACTACAGATTTTGAGTTAATGAGCGAAGGTATCAAGACTGCCGTAGAAAACAACGAAGAAATTCCTTATGAGTTTAAGAAAGTTCCTATGGTTGATTTACCTTTAGGTGCAACTGAAGATCGTGTTTGTGGTACGATTGATATCGAAAAAGCATTAACAGAGGGTGTAAAAGCTTTTGAACCAGGACTTTTAGCAAAAGCAAACCGCGGAATTCTATATGTAGATGAAGTTAATTTACTAGATGATCATTTAGTCGATATTTTATTAGATTCGGCTGCTTCAGGGTGGAACACCGTAGAGCGTGAAGGTATTTCCATCAAGCACCCTGCCCGTTTTGTACTTGTTGGTTCTGGAAACCCGGAAGAAGGGGAATTAAGACCTCAGCTACTAGACCGTTTTGGTATGCACGCTGAAATCCGAACAGTACGCGATCCAGAAACTCGAGTTCGTGTTGTAGAAGAAAGAAGTTATTTTGACCAAAATCCGGAAGAATGCTTAGCAGCAAATGCGGAGCAGCTACAAGCCCTTAAGAAACAAATAACAGATGCTCAAGAAATTCTACCAAGTATCGAAATTGATTACGAGTCTAGAGTAAAAATTTCAAAAGTTTGTGGAAGCTTAGATGTAGATGGTCTGCGAGGCGATATTGTAACAAACCGTGCAGCAAAAGCTTATGCAGCATACAACGGCCGTTCTTCAGTAACTGTGGAAGATATCGAAAAAGTTATTACACTTTGTTTAAGACACAGGTTAAGAAAGGATCCATTAGAGTCAATTGATTCTGGTGATAAAGTAAGTACCGTTTTTGAAGAAGTCTTTAAATAAAGATTTTATCTTAGGCCCAGTAGGATTCGAACCTACATTAGAGACTTAGAAGGTCCCTGTCCTAATCCCTTAGACGATGAGCCCATCTTTAAAAAGGTTAGAAGGTAATAAATTACTTCTAACCTTAAGTAGGGTTTTTGTTGTTAAAACAACTAAATTTGGGCGGTATAGGATTTGAACCTATGACCACCTGCTTGTAAGGCAGGCGCTCTACCACTGAGCTAACCGCCCTTATACTTATATATTAGACCATAGCCAACTATTTTGCAAACATTAATCGCTATTTTAACTATTAACCAGTATAATGATAGCCAAGAGTTTATTTAAATAACCCGAAGTGTTTTATGGACATCATAAAAGATCAGACTGTTGCCAATTGTCGCCAAACTTTCCAAACAAGTACAAGTAAAAGAAGTACAAACCTTAGCAACTTTTTTGAAGAACTTTATTCATCCCCTCAAAGAGTAACGTTGAAATGGGAAAATATAAGTGAATTTGAGGATGATTTATCCACTATACAAGGGAACTCTTTTTCGAAATGGGACCCCAATTATAGTATTACCGAAGAGGCTACCCAGAATAAATATCCGATTTCAGAATATGTAGAAGGATATTTAAAGAAATTAAACTCCTCAACTTTTTATAATTCGAAAACAGGCGAGATCCAAACTGCATTGTCCAGTGTACCTGTTTTTTCTGTTGTTAATTGTGATAATGAAATTGTTTTAAATCAAGTATCTAGTGTCGGTAAACCTGCAGGTATCAACTCATACCTGAAGAGAAATTTTTATAATTTTTGTGGTGGTTTTGATTTTTATTCACAAGCGTATCCAGAAGTTGGATTTTTCTTCTTTAATCTATTAGATGCCGAAAACTATCTAGAAAGTATAGCAAAAGCGGACATGGATGGTACAAAAACGGTTGGCTTGGCAATTCATTGTATTGGTTTAGATTCTGCTTACAAAATAACCCGTGAAGATCACCCAGGGGTTGATTTTAGATTTGTTCCAGATTTAAATAATCTTAAGAATTCTACAAAGACGGTAAATGGTTTACGCATTTACATTGTCGATTATACAGAGAGAAAGAATTTAAAAAAATTTGTGTTTTTTGATAGAGATCAGGCTACAAATTTTTTAAACACTAAACTACAAAAAACTACGAAACCAAAATTAACTACTAGTTCTTTAGAAAATTTTTTAGAGCAATGGGAAGAAAAAATATATTCTACACAAAATGGCAATAAACCAGACTTAAATTCTAATAATATCTTTTTTGTTTCCCCTTTAGACAATGAAGATGAAGTTTTAAATTATGAAAAATTGAGTAAAGGACAAGAAATCATTCAAGGTTTAGGACAAAAAGCAAGAATTTTAAAACGTTTTATAGGCACCTTTTTCAGTGTAAAGTAAAAAAGAAAAGAATTTAAATGTTTGGTACAATCCACATATCTTTGTGTGAGCTAACCTATAACGTACCCAGGGGATCCAACCTCGAACCGATTTATCCTTAAAAATAAGGGTAAACAGATTAATAAATTGTCTTCCTTACAAAATCTTTAAAATTAATTTTCCAACCAGTATTCGAAAAGAGATCCGTTTGACAAATTCCTTAGTTTTAGAATAACCTTTAAGCAACGGGGCTGTTTTGGATTCGACATTTGATATTTAGACTTTTTTAAATATAGCTGTTAAAGCTTATTAAACAATAAGTGCAAATAACATCTTATCTTTTAGTACACGACTTTTCAAAAATAACGCTAGATTAGCGTTAGCATAAAGTTCTGAAATCATCAGTTAACTCGGTCTTCAAATGGAAACTGAAATTAAGTAAAACTCGGGGAGCACATACATACTTATAGTGTATGTAACGACTATTAAACAATAAATTGTTTTTAAATAAGAGAAGAAAAGATAATAAATTTGAAATGGACGTGGGTTCAAATCCCACCAGCTCCAAAAACTAAGCATCTGTAGCCAAGTGGCCGAAGGCATCGGACTCATAATCCGCTTCTCACCGAGACATCGCTGGTTCGAATCCAGCCAGATGCAATATTAAAAGAAGTGAATTATACATACAATCTATCTGGCAATATTCAAAGCGTTACCCTGGAAAGGAAATCAAAACTAAACTAAGTTAACGTTTGTAAAAATTTTATCTTTATACTATTGGGGGTAGAGGGACTTGAACCCTCACGACCAATTAAGTCAACAGATTTTAAGTCTGTTGTGTCTACCATTCCACCATACCCCCATTATTTTGAATTTAAGGCGACACCCAGATTCGAACTGGGGATAGAGGATTTGCAATCCACTGCCTTACCACTTGGCCATATCGCCTTATCCTTAAGTTCTAATATATTACATATTGTTATTAGAGTTTAATACGTAAAAAGGATTTTGCAAAGGGCCAAAACCTTTATAAAAATAAAATAAATTTTTTACTATACAAAAGAAGTCTCCACAGGTTAATATTTAGTTAGTTATTCCACGCGGGTATAGTTTAGTGGTAGAACCTTAGCCTTCCAAGCTAATGATGAGAGTTCGATTCTCTCTACCCGCTTTAATCAGAGAAGATACATGGTGCTTGGTAGAAAGATGTTTAAAATCGTTTAGTAATTAATAATTTGCTGTAGTCTAGCATATCAATAATTACAACAAAATTGGGTGTTTTAAAAAGTTGTATTTGGCAACTCACTCTAATAATGTAATTTTTTTTAATTTAAAAAAAGTAATGCTCAACCATCCTCTAATACGTGGCCATTTTGATTTCCTTTTTTTCTAGAAACCCAAACGGAAAAAGGTAAGATGTGTAGTTAATTTAAAAATTGAAAAGTTTCTTCTAAATCTTATACAAAAATAAGAAATAAGTTATATACTTTATTCAAGTAGCTTTTTAAAAAGTATTAAGTACCGTTAATTTTTTGAGAAGGACATCAGCCCTTATTAAAAGATGGTATCTTGTAAAGATTTTTTGCTTTTAAAAGTAAAAAACAAAATCGTTTAACTTAAATTTAAATAGGAGAAAGAGTTGTGTCAGGTGGTTCAACAGGAGAAAGACCTTTTACGGATATTTTAACGAGTGTTCGTTATTGGATTATTCACAGCATTACTATTCCAGCACTTTTCGTTGCGGGTTTCCTTTTCGTTAGTACTGGACTAGCATATGATGCTTTTGGTACTCCACGACCGAATGAGTACTTCACGCAAGATCGTCAACAAATTCCTTTAGTAAACGATCGTTTCAGTGCTAAGCAAGAGCTTGAAGACTTAACAAAAGGATTATAAAATACAAAATTTGAATTTTATTTCAATGATCAATACAAATCAACCCGTAGCATATCCTATTTTCACGTTTCGATGGCTGGCTATACATGCCTTAGCTGTACCAACGGTATTTTTCCTTGGTGCAATTACATCAATGCAATTTATTCAGAGATAGGAGATTTTAAATGAGTGCACCAAACCCTAACAAACAGCCAGTAGAATTAAACCGTACTTCACTGTACTGGGGTCTACTTTTAATCTTTGTTTTAGCCGTACTTTTCTCTAGTTATTTCTTCAATTAGAGAAATTACAGGAAAAGTTTGTTCTATTTACCAAACTTAATTTTCTAAAATTATAATCAGATATGAGTGATATTGGAAGAATACCTCTTTGGATGGTAGCTACAGTGGGCGGCCTTGCAGCTGGAGGTTTATTAACATTATTTTTCTTCGGATCATATTCAGGTCTGGGTTCATCTCTATAAACCCAAACTAAATTTTACGGAGAATTTAAAATCTAGAGATTTTATTATAAAAAATAAAATCTCTAGATTTTTTTATTTAATTTAAATTAAAATCCTATTGTTCCTCTAAATATCTTAAAAGTATTCTATATTTATCCGGAACGATGGAACAACATTGCTAGTAAATATAGCCAGGGGTGAAATTCCCTATAAACCATAAAAAAATTACACTGTAACCAGCAAAGTATGTTTTACATAAATTTACGATTAAAGTGTAATTTCTTTTGATGAACAAATTACTTATTGTAATAAAGATGCCCGAAACGGGTAGAAATCTTTATAGATTACCTCGCTTAAAATATACAAGAAAAATAATAGCAGGACCTGAAAGAACAACTAATGTTAGAGATGTTAGTTGAGCAATAACGTTCCAGTTAATCATAGTTAGTAATTTTAAATTTTTATTTTATTAAGTTTAGTAAGTTAAACCTAAACTACGAGTTGTTTCACTTCCTAAGTAGACACGTACACTTAAAAAGTCTGTTGGGCAAGCAGTTTCACAACGCTTACAACCAATGCAATCTTCTGCACGAGGCGCGGATGCAATTTGCCCAGCTTTACAACCATCCCATGGTACCATTTCTAGAACATCACAAGGACAAGCACGTACACACTGGGTACACCCGATACAGGTATCATAAACTCTTACGCTGTGTGACATAATAACCGTTTATTAATTAAATAAAAAATAGTTTTTACTTCGAATTAAACTCTTCTATAGAATTATAACTAAAATTCGGATTTTTAGACATAATATATGGAGTAATTTTTATATATTTAAATAAACCTTGTCGATGTTTCTTGCGGACGGAGAGACTCGAACTCTCATGAGGGTTGCTCGCTAGAACCTAAATCTAGTGCGTCTACCAATTTCGCCACGTCCGCTTTCTTGTTCTTTATAATACTAAAAATAATAATAGGTTGCAAGAATTTGCAACCTATTATTTTTAATTTAGTTAAGTAGTTACCCAATCAACGTCAACATTTTCTAAAATGATAGACGAATTATAGATTTGTAGAATGATAACTAAAAATACTAAGAATAGGCCCATAAAAACTCCCATTACAGGTGTTGTTCCCCAGCCGGGTGATACTTTACCGTATTCAGAGTTAAGAGGTCCCAGAATTTCACCTAGTCTTGTTCTTAATGCCATAGTTTTAACTTAAAAGAGAATTAAATAGTAAAAAGATATAATCTGACTCATAATATATATTATAAGCAAATTTTTGTTTTTTTATTTCGAATAACTATTTTTATATGGAAACTGCAACTATTTTAAGTATTTTTATTTCTGGCCTTCTTCTTGGGATTACCGGTTACTCGGTATACACGGCCTTTGGACCTGTATCAAAAGAGCTTCGAGATCCTTTTGAAGAGCATGAAGATTAAAAAACCATCGTAGAAAAATCATTCGCTAAAATAGCGAATGATTTTTCTATTTAGATAACTAATACCTTATTTTTTAACGATTCTAGGAGGGTCTCTAAAAAAGATTGCAAAGAAAATTACAACTAGAGTTCCTATTAGCAGAAAAGTGTATACTAATGCTTCCATTTTTTAACTTAAATAAACTAATAAAAAATAATTTTAGACTTTTTATTAAACAATACCTGTTTTTTTAGTACTCTTATCACCAAGTTTTTGGAAAGCACCGAATTCTACCTGTTCAATAACTTCTGTACCAATACCTGCGAAAACATCTCGGAATAGAGTACGTCCACCATGCCATAAGTGGCCTAGGAAGAATAATAAAGCAAAGTTTGCGTGTCCAAAAGTATACCAACCACGAGGACTACTTCTAAATACACCGTCAGATTCTAGAGTTGTTCTATCAAATTCAAAAACTTCTCCTAACTGAGCTTTTCTAGCATATTTTTTAACGGTTGGAGCATCAGTGAATACTTGACCGTTAAGTTTACCACCGTAGAAGTTACAACTTACACCTACTTGCTCAATACTATATTTAGACTCCGCACGTCTAAATGGAATATCGGCACGTACGATACCATCCTTATCTACTAAGATAACAGGGAATGTTTCGAAGAATGCAGGCATACGTCTTACCGTTAGCTCACGTCCTTCTTTGTCCTGGAAAACTGGGTGGCCAAGCCAAGCTTCAGCAATACCGTCACCTTTGTTCATTGGACCAGCACGGAATAGACCACCCTTTGCAGGGTTGTTTCCAATGTAGTCATAGAATGCCAGTTTGTCTGGGATTCGAGACCACGCCTGGCTTAATGAAAGACCTTCATTTAAAGATGTTTCTACACGTCTTTCAATTTCTTGTTGGAAGTAACCACTATCCCATTGGTAGCGAGTTGGTCCAAAAAGCTCAATCGGTGTAGCAGCCGCACCATACCACATTGTACCTGAAGTTACAAATGCTGCAAAGAATACTGCTGAAATACTACTTGAAAGTACTGTTTCGATGTTACCCATACGAAGCGCACGGTAAAGTCTTTGAGGCGGGCGGATTGTTAAGTGGAATACTCCAGCTAAAATACCTAAAATACCTGCCGCAATATGGTGTGATGCAATACCACCTGGGTTGAAAGGGTTAAACCCTTCTGCTCCCCAAGCAGGAGCTACACCTTGTACGCGACCTGTAATCCCGTATGCATCAGATACCCAAATTCCTGGTCCGAAAGACCCTGTTGCGTGGAAAGCACCAAATCCAAAACAAAGTAAACTTGCTAAGAATAAGTGAATACCAAATATCTTTGGAAGATCTAATGCAGGCTCCCCTGTTCGAGGATCTCTGAATAATTCTAGATCCCAATATACCCAGTGCCAAACGGCTGCTAAGAAACATAGACCTGAAAGAACAATGTGCGTTAGTGCTACACCTTCAAAACTCCAAATACCTGGGTTTGAAACACTTTCCCCGGTGATACTCCAGCCACCCCAAGAATCAGTAACACCAAGACGTGCCATAAATGGCATTACAAACATACCTTGACGCCACATTGGGTTTAAAACTGGATCCGAAGGGTCAAAAACTGCCAGCTCATAAAGAGCCATTGATCCTGCCCAACCAGCAACAAGTGATGTGTGCATTAGGTGAACGGCAATTAATCGACCTGGGTCATTAAGAACTACGATATGTACACGATACCATGGTAGTGCCATCTAATTTTTTCCTCCTGTAGAAAAATTTTTGACTTTCTTACTCTTAAATTTTGTTTAAATAATTTTTCTTTTAACTATCTAATACAAATTTCTTTTATATATTATAGGATAAAAAGTTTAAAATTTCTTTTATTATTATATTTGAGTTTGGCATTGGGTTTTACTTACGATTATGATACATAGCAAACTTTATAACGTGTAAAGTATTCCGTATCAACCTAATATTCTTAAAAACCCCTGCCGTTTATAAGGTGGTTTTAAATATTTTTAAGTTAGTACCACATTGTAAAAAGAGCGACCCCTTAAATTTTTCCCATTATTAAGTTAATCGGGTTCCCCACGGTATAGACTATTTTCTGTTTAAAGTTTAGCATTTAGTAACTGTTTCTATGATATTCAAGTATTATCATTTCATGATATTCCTCTTTTAAAGAAATCTAAATAGTGGCTAGTCAAATATCCCTTTTTTTGATATTCTATAATTTAAGCAAATAAGCGGGTGTAGCTCAGGGGTAGAGCGCAACCTTGCCAAGGTTGATGTCGCGCGTTCGAATCGCGTCACCCGCTTAAAACTACCTAATCCTCAGTAGCTCAGGGGTAGAGCGGTCGGCTGTTAACCGGTTTGTCGTAGGTTCAAATCCTACCTGGGGAGTTCGTTAAATAAAGAGACCCTAATTCA
>JACLAA010003886.1_pt1 | contig 47453 bp, 48 predicted proteins | sample 8027891 | NCBI WGS metagenome assembly JACLAA01 (sample SAMN15724900, study PRJNA655200) | protist metagenome | isolation source: fluorescence activated cell sorting (FACS) single amplified genomes of... | place: Spain: Blaines Bay Microbial Observatory, Mediterranean Sea | collected 2016-01-19 | reverse complement strand
TCGATTAAAAAAAGCAATTATCCAATTTTGGATAATTGCTTTTTTTTAGTTTTAATTTAGTCAAGATCTTGACGGTTTGGGTTACGAGATGGATCATTCGATAAAAGACCAAAAATAAATAAAGAAACAAAGAAAATTACACAAACGTATACAAGAATTTTTAAAGCTACCATTTTAGGTTTATTTTGTTTTTAATTTAATTTAATTATAATCGATAAATCAATAAAAATTAGACTCTCTAAGCTGATAAATAAGAACTTGAGTAAACTCGACTCACAGACAGTTCTACATACTTATTTTTACTATTGACTGAAGCATGTGTTTTTAAAGCCAAAGAGCCTGCAACTAAAAGCGAATCGCCGATTTTAAAACCCTGATTCTTAATTAGCTCAATCTGCTTCCTACCCCAAACCGAAACTAAAAAAACATTTGAGCCTTTAAAGGATCGTACTTTTGGAAACTCAGCCCAAAACTGAACAAGAGAAATCTCTTTATCACCAACTACAGTGAACCTAACGTCACCAACAATCTCGACCATAAAAATTGAACTGTTCACAATGACCTCAATCTAAAATAAACTAAAATGTTAAATCACGACGCTTCGAAGGATCATAGTTTACATCCTTTAAACGTTTAAGAATAGTTTCAAAGTACTCTTGTAAATACTTTTCTAAGTCCACGAACTCGATTTCATTAAACGAAAAAACCTCTTTTGTAATTTCAAACGAGTTGTCAAACTGAGAACCACTAGCTAAAACTTCAACAAACGCTAAGCGATCAGTAATATTCCAACTCCATTCAAAACTATTAGAGAGTTGACGAAGAAGTTTAATTAAAATCAAAGAAACTTTATTTACTTTAGACGTTTGTCCTGAAAGTTTTTCACAAATTTGGATTAAATCGGATGAACGATAAGACTTAGGACCCTCTAATACAAAACTTTTATTTACCGCATTTGATAAAGATAAGCTAGTCAAACATATTTTTGCAACATCTCGAGTATCTATATACGAAACTGGAGCTGAATCCTCAGAAACCCAAACTGGTTGCTTATCAAGAACCGGTATTGCATACTGATTAATTAAACCTTGATAAAAACCCGCAACTCTAAAAATAGTAAAAGGTAGTTTAGAGGCTTCGAGAACATTCTCTACGCTTGTTTTCAATTTCATTAATGGAATAGTTGGGTATTTGTCAGCATTTAAAATAGACATAAAAACAAAGCGCTCGACGTTTGCAACTTGAGCCGCTTTGATTAGTGCAACTTTTCCGTACCAATCCAACTCTTTCATACTTTGAATATCATCTGGCCGAGTTGTAGAAGCATCAATAACACCTGTAATACCCTTAAAAGCATTTGGTAAAGTTGATGGTAAACTTAAATCACCATAAACTAAACTAGCACCCCATTCTTTAAGAAATGAAGCACGTCTAATATTACGCACTAAGCAAACCACCTTAAAGTCCTGGTCTAATGCTTCGCGTACTATTTGGCGGCCTAAAGTGCCAGTACCGCCTACTATAAGTAAACTCATAAATTAATCTTCAACAGAACTAAAAACAGTACTACTAGAAATATCCTCTGGCATGATAGTTACTAAATCTTTCTTAGTTAAAACACGACCAGTTGTTTCAAAAACTCGATTTGCTTGTCGCATTCGAGCACGATCTAAAGCATTTCGAACACTACGCGCATTGGCAAATAATGGTTGCTTAATTCGTTTACCGATATACTCAAAGAATACTTTCTCTGACTCTTCAGTCATTTGGTACTGCTGCTCTTCAAGCATAATTTTACCAATCTGTAGTAACTCTTCTGGTGAGTAATCAGGGAAATGAACGTGGTTTGCAATTCGCGAAGCTAAACCAGGGTTAGAAGTGTAAAACTCGTCCATTCGTTCCTTATAACCAGCAAGAACAACTACTAAGTCATCACGCTGATTCTCCATAACCTGTAATAAAATTTCAATCGCTTCGGCACCGTAATCACGCTCATTATCAGGCTTGTAAAGGTAGTAAGCTTCATCAATAAATAAAACTCCACCCATCGCTTTTTTAAGAACTTCTTTAGTCTTCGGAGCAGTATGTCCGATATACTGACCAACTAAGTCATCTCGAGTTACTGTTAAAAGGTGGCCTTTACGAATAAAACCTAACTTAAAAAGAATATCGGCAATCTTAAGGGCAACTGTAGTTTTACCAGTACCAGGGCTACCTGTAAACGACATATGTAAACCCGGGTTACCAGCTGATAAACCAATATCAGCACGTAATCGGTCAATTAATAAAAGAGCGGCAATCTCACGAATACGAGTTTTTACAGGAATTAAACCAATTAATTCTTTATCTAAAAGAGTTAAAATTCGTTCAATATCTGTTTTATTGTATTCTTCTTGTAAATTAACCATAGTACCATCACTAACTGAGGCCATAGTTTTTGTTTCTTCTGCTGTCATTTTTTTTTATAAAAATATAAATATATGTTGTAATAGGAATCTATTAAATAAATATTTAAAAATCTCTAGCTAGAAAATTCTAGCTAGAGAAATTTATCGTAAAAATTAAAAGTCAAAGACAATTAATTAGTAACGCTCACCTTGTGGCTTAGCTTGTACAGCATAAGAAGAGAATTGGTAACGTTGTGTACGACCTTCTGCTTCAGTACGCTCAATGTAGAAACCTGGCTCGTAAGACGGACGTTGAACGATGATTGAGAATACAGTACTCTCAACGAAACGTGCTGCATCAAATGCTTGTAACTTGATGTAACCTGTTGGGTTCGCTTTACGACACTCAGCTAATTCAAACATTACTGCTGAAGGATCTTTGATATCGAATAATGGTAAACCCCATAATTCCCAGTAAGTGTTACGTGGGTGAACATCGTCACTCCACTCTAAGTTTACTGCCCAGCCTTTAGAGATACAGTACTCTACTTGCTTTTTAATTTGATCATCAGTTAAATCTGGTAAAAACGAAAAAGAACCTTGTGTTAGTCTCACTTGTCAATGTCTCCTATAATGGATAAATGTGTATGTATAAAGTTGCGAGTATTGCTAGAATTAAACGTTAGCAGTTGGAGTTTCTACGAAGTCAGCAGTATCAGTAGAAGTGTAGTCGAAACTAATATCCTTCCATAAATCTAAAGCTGTTTGTAAAGGACCACACATCTTAGCAGCGTCACGTAAAATTTGTGGACCTTCTGCAACGTAGTCACGACCTTCGTTACGAGCCATAATCATAGACTCTAAAGCTACACGGTTAGCTGTAGCACCTGCTTGAATACCATCAGGGTGACCAATAGTACCACCACCGAATTGTAATACAACGTCATCACCTAAGTAGTATACTAACTGGTGCATTTGACCACAGTGAATACCACCTGAAGCAACTGGACAACACTTACGTAAAGCAGCCCAATCCATGTCGAAGAAGATACCTTGAGGTAAGTTAACTTCTAACTTAGGCTCTAATAAAGTGTTGTAGAAACCTTTAACCATTAAAGGATCACCTTCAAGCTTACCTACTACAGTACCAGCGTGAATATGGTCAACACCAGCCATACGCATCCACTTACAGATAACACGGAAGTTAATACCGTGGTTCTTTTGACGTGCGTAAGTAGAGTTACCAGCACGGTGTAAATGTAAGATCATATCGTTCTTACGTGACCAGTAAGCCATTGATTGAATCGCAGTGTAACCCATTACTAAGTCAACCATGATAATGATTGAACCTAATTCCTTAGCGAACGCAGCACGCTCGTAAGAATCTTCTAAGTTACCAGCAGTTACGTTTAAGTAAGAACCTTTAACTTCACCTGTTGCTGCAACCGAACGGTTGATACCTTCAACACAGTAAGCGAAACGCTCTCTCCAACGCATGAATGGTTGTGAGTTAATATTCTCGTCATCCTTAAGGAAGTCTAAACCACCTTTTAAACCTTCGAATACTACACGACCGTAGTTCTTACCAGATAAACCTAACTTAGGCTTAACAGTAGCACCTAATAATGGACGACCAAACTTATCCATACGCTCACGCTCTACAATTACACCAGTAGCTGGACCTTGGAAAGTCTTTAAGTAACAGAATGGAATACGCATATCTTCTAAACGTAACGCAGATACAGCTTTGAAACCGAATACGTTACCAATAATAGATGCTGTCATGTTAGCTAAAGAACCTTCTTCGAATAAGTCACATTCGTATGCGATGTATGCGAAGAATTGATCAGCTGCACTTGGTACAGGGTCAACACGGTAAGCTTTAGCACGGTAAACATCACATGCTGTTAATAAGTCAGTCCATACTACAGTCCAAGTTGCAGTTGAAGACTCACCAGCTACTGCTGCTGCTGCTTCTACTGGATCTACACCCGGCTGTGGAGTAACACGGAATAAAGCTAATAAATCAGTTTCCTTGATTTGGTAAGCAGCATCCCAGTAACCCATCTTAGCGTAAGGGATTACACCTGATTCGTAACGCTCACTTTTGATTCTAGTACGCTCTGTAACATTTGCAGACATATATTTTTCCTCTTTTCGTCAATTTTGATTTAAACTAATAGAATTTTGGTTATTTAAAGCTCAAATGTACTTTTAAGTAATTCTTGATTTATGAATCTTAACTTTTCTACAATAACCCTGATAATAACTATATCATAAAGTGTAGGGTAACTTAGTACATATCTTCTTAACTAATCAATAAGTTTTACTTAAGTTAAAAAAAGGATAAATTTTTAAAAACATGGAATTAAAAGAAAAATGCTATAATAGTTTTAAATTAAACATAATATTTAAAAAAAAATGATTGAACCTTTTTTATTTGGAATTGTATTAGGAATGATCGGTATTACTATTCCTGGTTTATTTGTTGCCGCTTACTTACAGTATAGACGTGGTAACGATCTAGGCCGAGGATAAAAGATAAAAAAACGTATAAAGGATGAATATCCTTTATACGTTTTTTACCATGAAGATTTAGTAACACCGGGTAACAAACACTCATGAGCCATTTCTCTTAAAACATGGCGGGACAAACCAAAATCGCGGAAGAAACCACGAGGTCGGCCCGTTTTCCAACAACGATTACGAACTCTAATGGGTGAACTATTTCTAGGCAAGGCTTGAAGCTTAGCTTGAAGCTCCAGTTGCTGAGAAAAATTTTTAGGCGTACGAACTTGTTCTAACAAAAAAGTGCGTTTTTTCAAATATTTGGAAACTAGTTTTAAGCGTTTTTTCTCACGCTGAACCATGCATTTTTTAGCCATTATTTGTTAATTATTTTTAAAAAACTGTTTAAGATGATATCAAAACAAAACAAAAAAGGCCAGACGAACGTTTGTGATCATAAAAAATAAAACAATAAAAAAAACCTAACCCTCAATAAATTGAGGGTTAGGTTTTTAATAAACGTTGATTAACCAAACTTACCAGCAGTTGAAGCAATAACAAATGCTGCAAAAGTAAGAATAAAACCGACCGCAAAGTGGACTAAGCCGACTAAACGGGCTTGAACAATAGATAGTGCAACAGGCTTATCACGCCAACGAATTAAATTCGCTAGTGGAGTACGCTCATGTGCCCAAACTAATGTTTCAATTAATTCTTGCCAATAACCACGCCATGAAATTAGGAACATAAAACTAATTGCCCAAATTAAGTGACCGAATAAGAACATCCAAGCCCAAACTGCATTACTGTTCATACCGAATGGGTTGTAACCATTAATAAGTGGAGAAGAGTTTAACCATAAGTAATCTCTTAACCAACCCATAATATAGTTCGAAGATTCGTTAAATTGAGCTGCGTTACCTTGCCAAATTGTCATGTGTTTCCAATGCCAATAGAAGGTTACCCAACTAATAGTATTCAACATCCAGAAAGTTGCTAAGTAGAAAGCATCCCAAGCAGAAATATCACATGTACCTCCACGACCAGGACCATCACAAGGGAAACTATAACCAAAGTCTTTTTTATCAGGCATTAGTTTAGAACCACGAGCGTCTAAAGCACCTTTAACTAGAATTAATGTTGTTGTATGTAAACCTAACGCGATCGCATGGTGAACTAAGAAGTCACCAGGACCAATTGTTAAGAATAATGAATTCTTATCACTGTTTAATGCGTCAACCCAACCAGGTAACCAAATCGCACCACTTGCATTAGTTGCAGGGCTTGCGCTATCAGCTAATAATACATTAAAGCCATAAAGCGCCTTACCAGAAGCTGCTTGAATAAACTGAGCAAAAACTGGTTCGAATAAGATTTGTTTTTCTGGCTGACCAAAAGCAACAACTGTATCGTTATGAATATAGATACCAAGAGTATGGAATCCTAAGAATAACGATGCCCAACTTAAGTGGGAAATAATTGCTTCTTTGTGCTCTAGCATTCGAGCTAAAACATTGTTTTTATTTACTTCAGGATCGTAATCACGAACGAAGAAAATTGCACCGTGTGCAAAAGCACCAATCATTAAGAAACCGGCGATATACTGATGATGAGTATATAACGAAGCTTGTGTAACATAATCCTTAGCAATGAAAGCATAAGCTGGCATTGCATACATGTGCTGAGCAACTAAAGATGTTGCTACGCCAAGTGAAGCTAAAGCTAAACCTAACTGCATATGTAAAGAGTTAGTAATAGTTTCGTATAAACCAATATGACCAGCACCTAATCGACCTCCAGGAGGACGATGAGCTTCTAAGATCTCCTTCATATTGTGACCAATACCAAAGTTAGTACGGTACATATGACCCGCAAAAATAAATACAACACCAATTGCTAACTGATGATGTGCAATATCAGTTAACCATAAAGATTGTGTTTGCGGGTGGAAACCACCTAAGAAAGTTAAGATTGCAGTACCCGCTCCTTCGCTAGTACCAAAAACATGCTGTGCAGTATCAGGATTTGCTGCATAAGCACTCCAGTTACCAGAGAAGAAAGGAGCTAAACCATCCGGGTGTGGTAAAGTTGTTAAGAAGTTATCCCAACCAACTCGAACACCACGCGATGCTGGAATTGCAACATGGACTAGATGACCAGTCCAAGCGACAGAACTAACACCGAATAAACCAGATAAATGGTGGTTTAAGCGTGATTCATTATTTTTAAACCAAGATAAACTTGGACGGAATTTAGGTTGTAAGTGCAACCAACCGGCGAATAATAAAACTGACGATAGTACTAATAAACCAATTGATCCGCTATAAAGATCGTTATTAGTACGCATACCAATCGTGTACCACCACTGATAAACACCAGAAGTAGCAATATTCACTGGGTAAAAAGCACCACCTTTCGTGAATGCTTTTAATGCAGGCTCACCAAAATGGGGATCCCAAATTGTATGAGCAATAGGTTTAACTTTTAACGGATTTAAAATCCATTGTTCAAAGTTACCCTGCCAAGCTACGTGGAATAAGTTTCCAGACGTCCATAGAAAAATAATAGCTAGGTGGCCAAAATGTGAGGCGAAGATTTTTTGATATAAATTCTCCTCAGTCATGCCGTCATGACTTTCAAAGTCATGTGCTGTGGCAATACCAAACCAGATTCTACGTGTTGCTGGATCTTGAGCAAGAGCTTGACTAAATTTCGGGAATTTAGTTGCCATAATTATTTACCTCTCTTTATTTATCCAACAGATATGATACGTGCATGGAAGAACGACCAGGTTGTTCCGATTCCACCTAACAAGTAGTGAGCTAAACCAACCGCACGACCTTGTGTAATACTTAGAGCACGAGGTTGAATTGCTGGAGCAAACTTTAACTTATTATGAGCCCAAACAATAGACTCGATAAGTTCTTGCCAGTAACCACGACCACTAAATAAGAACATTAAACTAAATGCCCAAATCCAATGTGCGCCAAGGAATATCAAGCCGTAAGCTGATAATGCAGAACCGTAAGATTGAATAACCTGAGAAGCTTGTGACCATAAGAAATCACGTAGCCAACCATTAATCGTAAGCGAACCTTGTGCGAAGTTACCACCTGTAATATGTGCGATGTTACCTTCAGGATCGACGGTACCCCAAACATCAGATTGCATTTTCCAACTGAAGTGGAAAAGAACAACTGAAATTGAGTTGTACATCCAGAATAAACCTAAGAACACATGATCCCAAGCAGAAACTTGACAAGTACCACCACGACCAGGACCGTCACAAGGGAATCTAAAACCTAGATTCGCTTTATCCGGAATTAACTTCGAACTGCGGGCGTATAATGTACCTTTTAAAAGAATTAAAACGGTAACATGGATAGTGAAAGCATGGATATGATGAACCATGAAATCAGCAGTACCTAGCTGAATTGGCATCATTGCAATCTTACCACCTACAGAAACAACATCACCACCAAACGCATAACTTACTGTAGCAAGCGCATTTGGAGCTGTGTTACCCGGAGCTAATACATGTGCGTTCTGAATCCACTGTGCAAAAACTGGTTGTAATTGAATAGCTTTATCAGAGAACATGTCCTGTGGACGACCTAAGGCACGCATTGTATCGTTATGAACATAGAATCCAAACGCATGCATACCTAAGAAAATACAAACCCAATTTAAATGAGAAATAATCGAATCACGATGACGAATAACACGATCTAATAGATTGTTATAGTTATTTGCCGGGTTGTAATCACGAACCATGAAAATTGAAGCATGAGCGGCACCACCAACAATACAGAATCCACCAATCCACATATGATGCGTGAAGATACACAACTGTGTCGCGTAATCAACAGCAATATAAGGGTAAGGAGGCATTGCGTACATATGGTGAGCAACAATAATGCTAAGAGAACCCATCATAGCTAAGTTAATAGCTAACTGAGCATGCCAAGAAGTTGTTAAAATCTCATATAACCCTGTATGGCCTTCACCAGTAAACGGACCTTTATGAGCTTCTAAAATTTCTTTCATACTGTGACCGATACCCCAATTAGTTCGGTACATATGACCTGCAACAATAAATAAGCAAGCAATTGCTAAGTGATGGTGTGCGATATCAGTTAACCAAAGGCCACCAGTAACTGGATTTAAACCGCCTTTGAAAGTTAAGAAATCGCTGTACACACCCCAGTTACCTGAGAAGAAAGGAGCTAGGCCCTGACTAAAACTAGGATATAACTGTGCCATTAGATCACGGTTCATAAGGAACTCATGAGGTAATGGAATCTCTTGAGGTGCAACACCTGCATCAAGTAATTTATTGATAGGTAAAGCAATGTGAATCTGATGTCCAGCCCAAGACATTGAGCCTAGGCCTAGAAGAACAGATAAATGATGGTTTAGCATTGATTCCGCGTTTTGGAACCACTCTAGTTTAGGAGCTGCTTTATGGTAGTGGAACCAACCAGCAAACATCATAAGACCAGACATGATAAGGCCACCTACAGCTGTCCAGTAAAGTTCAACTTCACTGGTAATACCTTCGGCACGCCACATTTCAAACCAACCAGAAGTAGTCTGAACACCTGAGAAGTTACCCCCAAGGTCTCCATTTAAAACTTCTTGTCCAACAATAGGCCAAACTACTTGACCACTTTGTTTTACACCAGTTGGATTTGCTAACCAAGCTGAATAATTTGAGAAGTAAGCGCCATGGAAATGCATACCACTTATCCACAAAAAGATTAAAGATAATTGACCAAAATGAGCACTAAAGATTTTTCGTGAAACATCTTCCAAAGAATTTGTTTGACTATCAAAATCATGTGCATCCGCATGTAAATTCCAAATCCAAGTTGTAGTTTTAGGACCTTTAGCAAGGGTTCTTGAGAAATGGCCAGGTTTGGCCCATTTTTCAAAACTAGTATCAACTACATCTTTATCAACTAGAATTTTAACTTTTTTTGCGTCTTTTGAGCTTAATGTCATAAAGTTAATTTTTTATATTTTGAGACAAAAAACAAGAAATCTCATGTCTAAACTGACTTAAATCAATCTAGAAAGAGGTTTCGATTTATAATTATATTAATAATAAACTAAAAATAACAAGTAGAGTAGAATTTTTTAATAAAAATTAATTAAATTTTTAAAAGCAAAAGCTAATTAAATTATCTAAAACAAATGAGAGTAGATAAAGATTTAAATAAACTAATAAATATCCTTCCCTCTTACATAAAAAAAGTCTTAAACCTACATCCAAATAAAGAAAATTTAATAGAAATAATTCTGGATCTAGGACGCAAACCAGAGGCTCGTTTTTTAACCGGCCCAGAACTGATCAGTGAGCAAGCAGTTTCATGGCAAGACTTGGACTACTGTGTAAATCAACTTGGAAATTTTAGCGACGATAACCGAGCTGGTATTGAAAGAACATTACACAGAATAAGTTGCATACGAAACCGACAAGGTGCGATAGTAGGCCTAACATGTAGAGTTGGAAGGTCAATTTATGGAACAATAAACACGATTCGAGATCTTATTCAAACTGGCAAATCAATCCTAATCCTAGGAAAACCTGGGGTAGGGAAAACAACAGTGATCAGAGAAATTGGTCGGATATTATCAGATGAGATGGAAAAGAGAGTTGTTATAATCGATACATCAAATGAAATTGCCGGGGATAGTGATATTCCGCATATTGGAATTGGAAGAGCTAGAAGAATGCAAGTCTCTAAAACCGAGTTGCAACATCGAATAATGATTGAAGCTATCGAAAACCATATGCCAGAAGTCATAATAATCGACGAAATCGGTACTGAATTGGAGGCATTAGCCGCTCGAACAATCGGAGAAAGAGGGGTGCAATTAATTGGTACGGCTCATGGAAACGATTTAGTTAGCTTATTAAAAAACCCAGTTCTGACGGATCTAATTGGAGGAGTTCAATACGTAACATTAAGTGATGACGAAGCTAGAAGACGAAGCTCGCAAAAAAGTATCCAAGAGCGAAAAGCTCCACCAGCATTCGAGCTGGCAGTTGAGATCCATGAGAGGGATAACTGGGTAGTACACCAAAAAGTTGAGGACTCGGTAGACTCGTTATTACAAGGATACCAACCAACTCTTCAATCCAGAACTATTAGCTTCAACGGGAAAACGATAGTTGGAATTAAAGTACCAACGAAACCCTCTCTATTTAATATAAAAAGAAATAAAACAAAGTGGAGAAAAGAGAAGCAAGAAACAATAGAGAGGAAAGAAGAGTATAGTAAAGAGAAACCAAAAACACAACTTCGAACTGAAGTTTCGAACGTATACATCTACTCTTTATCAAAAAGCAATATTTTAAAAAGTGCAAGAGTAATTAATTTAAACTTAAAACCTACAAAAAATTTTAAGAAAGCCGATTATATTTTGGCTTTAGAATCTTGCGCAAAAAACAATAGAAATCTAAAAAGAATTTGCAACGAAACAAACATACCAATAATACTGGTAAAAAATAATACAGTGCTCGAAATAATTCAAACCTTGTATCATGTGGTAAAATATGGTATTCCCAAAAAAAATGTAAGAAATGTGGGAATTATCTCATAAGTAGACTTAAGTATCATGAATAAAGACGAAATTTTAGAAAAAGTTCAAGCTATCGTAGCAGATCAGCTAGGTTTAAACAAAACTCAAGTAAAATCTGATGCAAATTTTTCCTCAGAGCTAGGTGCCGATTCATTAGATGTTGTGGAATTAGTAATGGCTTTAGAAGAAGCTTTTAACATCGAAATTCCAGACGAGTCAGCAGCGGAAATCTCGACAGTACAAGACGCAGTCGACTTTATTGCAGATACAGTAACTGATTAAGAAAAGTAAAAACAGCCCGCATTAAAAATGTGGGCTGTAAAACTTAAAATACAACTGTAAATGTAAGTTGTAGACAAAATTAAAAAAATATAATACGATTATTTAAACGGAATATAGCGCAGCTTGGTAGCGCGTCTGCTTTGGGAGCAGAATGTCGCAGGTTCAAATCCTGCTATTCCGATTACATAGAAGCTTTCTCTTTCGCTAACCTATTTGAAGGATCAATTTTTAAAACATTTAAATAAATTTCTTTGGCTTTCTTTTTTAAATTTTGCTTTTCGTAAACAAAAGCAAGATTATTTAAAGCAACAATATATTCAGGCAATAATTTTAAAGCCTGTTCATAATAATAAATTGCAAAATCATACTCGTTTAACGTAAAGTACGTAAAACCAATAGTATTGTACAGACTTCCAAGCCCGAGAACATCCTCAACATTCCAACTCTTAAGAACAAGACGGAAAATCTCAATTGCTTTGTCATACATTTTCTTAGTAAGATAAAGCTGGCCGAGCTTAAACGAATCATCGAGTGAGATCGTTTTTTCCTGCTGTTTCTTTGTTAATTTCTTAATACTCGAATTAATTTCAAAATTTAATATCAACTGAATACCAATAAAACTAACAATTAGGAGTAGAATAATTAACAGAACGGATAAGTATATTAAAGGTAGTGAAATATTTACTGGCATAAAAACTTAGAAAATGTTAATTTTTTTTAGTTTCAGTATTGACATATAGCTTACAAATCCACTATTATCAGATTAAGCCCCCATCGTCTAGAGGCCTAGGACATCTCCCTTTCACGGAGGTAACAGGGATTCGAATTCCCTTGGGGGTATTATTTATTAAATAAATTAAACTATTTAATAGTTTAATGTACTAATTGGGTCACCTGGGACTCGAACCCAGAACAAATCGGTTAAAAGCCGAGTACTCTACCATTGAGTTAGCAACCCTTGAAATAAATATAATATATATATTTTAATTTTTCAATAGTTAAGAAAAGTTATTTCATTAAGAACATTAGATATTTGTGCAAACTTAACCATTCGATAAAATCAAAAACGATTTCTAATATATAAAACAAAAAATAAATTTTTAGTGTAAAATTAGTTTATTAGGAATAAAAAGTATTTAATACTTCTTTTATTTTAAAAACCTTAAGGATTAAAAATAGTCTTATGATCAACTTGCAAGTAATCGGTCAACTTTTATCAATTGGTATGATTTTTTTAGCTGGCCCTGCAGTTGTTGTGTTAATTGCTCTTAGAAAAGGGAATCTATAATTTAATTATAAAACTTTAACAAGAATATCATGACAGCTTCATACTTACCATCAATTTTAGTCCCTCTAGCAGGAATCATATTTCCTGGTTTAGCCATGGCACTTTTCTTCATCTATATTGAACAAGATGAGATTGATTAAAAATAAAATAAAAATCCTTTAACTAATAATAGTTAAAGGATTTTTATTTTAATAATAGGAGAACGAGGGATTCGAACCCTCGGTACAGAAATAACCGTACAACAGATTAGCAATCTATCGCTTTCGACCACTCAGCCAGTTCTCCTTGTTAATTTTGGCTCTGGTGAGATTTGAACTTACGACCTTGGGCTTATGAGTCCCCTGCTCTAACCACTGAGCTACAGAGCCTAAAAATTTATCTAATTATAATATAACATATTTTTTAGAAACATGAAATTTTAAATTTATCTTTGTATTTAAATTCTTTAAAATTAAAAACTAATTTCTTTTAAACATGCTTAATTTTTGGCAAAATATAGCTCGCTACCCACGCTTTTTTATTAGTAGTGTACTCGGTTTGGTTACCGTTATTCTTTCTCCTATTTTTAAATCGACTAAAGATCCGTTCAGTCGTACGATTGTTATTCTACTTTTAATTCTTTTTATTGTATTTCTATTTATTACTTTACGTGCTATGTTAGATTTATAATTAATATAAAAATAATTTAATTCATATGGTCTATAAAATACATCCGAATACTAAAAAAACTGGTGCTTTTGCTCTAATTGATAGTCTTATAAAGAATGGTACCGAAATAATTTTTGGTTACCCCGGCGGTGCTATTTTGCCTATTTACGATGAGTTATATGCTTGGGAGGCAGATGATTTAATTAAACACATTCTTGTTCGACACGAACAGGCGGCCGTGCATGCGGCGGACGCGTATGCGCGTTCGAGCGGTAAAGTTGGTGTCTGTTTTGCAACTTCAGGACCCGGTGCAACAAACCTTGTTACCGGAATTGCAAATGCGCAAATGGATTCTATTCCATTAGTAGTTATTACAGGTCAGGTTGGCCGTGCATTTATTGGTACCGATGCTTTTCAAGAAACCGATATTTTTGGTATTACGTTACCAGTTGTAAAACATTCTTATGTTATCCGTGATCCGAATACTACTTTAGATATTATATCTGAGGCTTTTTATATAGCCCAGAATGGTCGACCAGGCCCAGTTTTGGTTGACATACCAAAAGATGTTGGTCTAGAGGAGCTTAAAAACTACAAATCCGTCCAGCATAAGAATATTATTAGCAATAAAGGTTATCGATTTGAGTATAAAACTACCAATCAACAAATCCGTGAAGCTTTAACTTTAATTAAGCAATCTTCTCAGCCTTTGCTTTACGTCGGTGGTGGTACTATTTCTTCTAATGCGAATAACGAGTTGCTTCAACTTGTTAATCAATTCCAGATACCTGTTACAACAACTTTAATGGGTAAGGGCGCGATCGATGAAAATCATCCTTTATCTTTAGGTATGCTTGGGATGCATGGAACTGCTTATGCCAATTTTTCTGTAAGCGAATGTGATTTGTTGATTGCAGTTGGATCAAGATTTGATGATAGAGTTACAGGTAAACTTGACGATTTTGCATGTCATGCGCAAGTTATTCATATTGATATTGACCCAGCTGAGATCGGGAAAAACCGTGTTCCTCAGTTGGCTTTAATTGGCGATGTTAAGAAAATATTAAGAGAAATCATTAAAGAGCAGAATGGTGTTGAGCCTTTTGATACTGAGCAAACTCGAGCTTGGCTTGAGCGAATTGAGAAATGGAAGCAGAGCTATCCTTTAATAGTCCCAAAGGGCCAAACTCAACCAACTCCTCAAGAGGTTATTGACTGTCTAGCTAAGTTGGCACCGGATGCGTATTATACGACCGATGTTGGTCAACATCAAATGTGGTCAGCTCAATTCATCAAATGTGGTCCTAGAAAATGGGCTTCGAGTGCTGGTTTAGGTACAATGGGGTTCGGTTTACCTGCTGCTCTTGGGATTCAGTTTGCTTTCCCTGATAAACTTGTGATTTGTATTTGTGGAGATTCGAGTTTCCAAATGACTTTACAAGAGCTTGGGACTATTAGCCAATATAATTTACCGATAAAAGTTATTATTATTAACAATAAGTGGCAGGGAATGGTTAGACAGTGGCAGCAGTCTTTTTATGGTGAACGTTACTCTCATTCTGAAATGACTGAGGGTATGCCAAATTTCGCTGATTTAGCAAAGGCTTACAATATTAAAGGTTTGACTATTTTAGATTGCGATAATTTACAAGATCAGATTTCCGAAATTGTTAACTATCCCGGACCAGTTGTAGCTGATATTCAGGTTATTAGAGATGAAAACTGCTACCCTATGGTTGCACCGGGTAAGAGTAATTCACAGATGATGGGTATTTTTAAGAAAACATCAAAAGCCGTTAGTTTATAATTGGGCCGAGTTGGATTTGAACCAACGTAAGCAAAGCTAACGGATTTACAATCCGCCCCCTTTAACCACTCGGGCACCGACCCATAGAATTTATATTATCATAAAAATTATAAGAAGGGTATTTTTCCTTCTTATAATTTTTTTTTATATTTTTAGAAGATAAATTTTAAAAGTAAAAATGCAAAAAGTGCTCCGCCGTAAGCTCCTACAGTAAAACCACCTGTAAATTTACTCCAACCCTCTGATGTTTGTAAACCATCTCCTTTGTCTGCTTTTTGGAAGCTCGCAATACCGTAGATCGTTAATCCGACTGCTAGTATTGTAACTAGTCCAAGAGCTGATAAGAAACCAGCTAGTAATCCCATTTCTGAGTTTCTTAACGGACCTAGTTTATCAAAAGGTCCTACTAAGAAATAACCATGAGCTAAACCAATCTCAAAACCTCGAACTACAGGAGAAAGATTGCGTCTATAAGCTGGCATGTTTCCTAGTAATGCACGTGTTGATGCAGAAGTAGTTATTGGTGTTGATAAGTGACCTACAAATGGATCATCGTTGTACGGTTTAATAAAATTCGCCATAATTCATAATTTTTATATTCCTATACATGAATTCTATATGAGATTAAAATAAAAAAACAGTTTCTTTTTAATTTATTTCGCAATAGTAAAGTTTTGTAACTCAGTTATAATAGTATTTATATAAAATAATTTTTTAAAATTATATAAATTTTTAATTATGACTACTATTATTGATTACTTTTTACTTTTAGGGTTTGTTTTCTCTCTAGCAGCTGGTTTATATTTAGGCTTAAAGTCAATTAAATTAATTTAATTCTTGACTTATATATAGAGATATGAACGTTGAAATGATTAAGCGAGAGTCTATAACAGGATCTCGACGTATTAGTAACTATGCTTGGGTACTAATTTTAACAATTGGCGGTTTAGGTTTCTTACTTTCTGGAATTTCAAGTTATTTACACATCAATTTACTTCCTTTTACAGATTCGACGGAATTAGTTTTTATACCGCAAGGTATACTGTTAACGTTTTATGGAACTGTTGCCTTACTAATTAGTCTTTACATCGTTTTGACTATTTTTTGGGATATTGGTGGTGGTTATAACGAATTTAATAAAACTGATCAGTTGGTTCGAATTGTTCGTAAGGGCTTTCCCGGTAAAGATCGGGAAATTTTTCTAGTCTATCCGATGGAGATTGTTAAGGCTGTAGCTATTGAGATTAAAGAGGGTTTAAACCCGAGACGTATGATTTATCTTTGTACAAAAGATGATCGTAGAATACCGCTAACTGAAGTTGGTGAGCCGATGGCACTAAACTTAATCGAAGAAAAAGCAACACAATTAGCAGATTTTCTTGAGGTTAATGTTGAACAAGCTTAGTTTTTATTGTTTAAGACTATTAAATTTTATTTTTTTATCTTAGAATTGTTAGTACTCAAGCGGGCATAGTTTAGTGGTAAAACCTTAGCCTTCCAAGCTAATGATGGGGGTTCGATTCCCCCTGCCCGCTTACTTTTAGATTCTTTTCAAAATTTAATTAAAAAAAACATAATATTTGAACTTTATTAAATTACTATTAATATAATTGTTAATTAATTTATATTAATCCTGAATAGGAAACAATACATTAAAAAAATTACGTTAGGAGAAAAGCCGTGTCAGGTGGTTCTACGGGTGAACGCCCTTTTTCTGATATTATTACCAGTATTCGTTACTGGATTATTCATAGTATTACTATCCCATCTTTATTCATTTCGGGTTGGTTATTTGTTAGTACTGGTCTAGCATATGACATTTTTGGTACCCCACGTCCAAATGAGTACTTCTCACAGGATAGACAACAAGTTCCTTTAGTTAATGATCGATTTAGTGCTAAACAAGAGCTAGAAGATCTAACAAAAGGTTTATAAAATTTGAGGATATTCATAATGATTAAAAGTACAAATCAACCTGTTGCGTACCCTATCTTTACTGTTAGATGGTTAGCTGTTCATGCACTTGCTGTTCCTACAGTATTTTTCTTAGGCGCAATTGCATCTATGCAATTTATTCAACGATAGGAGTTTAATAATGACTGGTCCAAATCCAAATAAACAACCTGTTGAGTTAAACCGTACATCTCTATTCTGGGGTTTACTCTTAATTTTTGTTTTAGCAGTTCTTTTTTCAAGTTACTTTTTCAATTAATTTTTAAGTCGAGGTTAAACAAATGGCCGCTACTGGACGTGTTCCACTTTGGTTAGTTGCTTTAGTTGGTGGTTTTGCCGCTCTTGCAATTTTAGCCCTATTCTTTTATGGATCTTATTCTGGTTTAGGTTCTTCTTTATAAATAATTATTTATAATTTTAAAAAGCATTTAAAGGGAAACCCTTTAAATGCTTTTTTTATTTTTGATTTTGTTCTCAAGTATCTTTTTTTATCTAAAATGCATTAAAATAATTATTGATTATATCTAGTAAGAAAGCAAAAAAAATTATTTTTACAAAATTTCAGGAGGCCATTTCGAATGGGATTACCTTGGTATAGGGTTCATACAGTAGTACTTAATGACCCAGGGCGTTTAATTGCAGTGCATTTAATGCATACATCTTTAGTAGCTGGTTGGGCAGGTTCTATGGCTCTTTATGAGCTTGCTATTTTTGATCCATCAGATCCAGTTTTAAATCCAATGTGGCGTCAGGGCATGTACGTAATGCCTTTCATGGCACGCATTGGTATTTCAGACTCTTGGGGTGGATGGAGTATCACTGGTGAAAGTGTTACAAATCCGGGCTTATGGAGTTTCGAAGGTGTTGCTTTATCTCACATCGTTTTATCGGGCTTATGTTTCCTTGCGGCAGTTTGGCATTGGACTTATTGGGACTTAGAACTTTTCAGAGATCCTAATACAGGCGAACCGGCATTAGATTTACCGAAGATTTTTGGTATTCATTTACTTTTATCAGGTGTTCTTTGTTTCGGTTTCGGTGCCTTCCATGTTACTGGTATTTTTGGACCAGGAGTTTGGGTTTCAGATGGTTATGGTTTAACAGGTAAAGTACAACCGGTTGCTCCAGATTGGGGTCCTAATGGTTTTAACCCGTTTAATCCAGGTGGTATCGCAGCTCATCATATTGCAGCTGGTACATTTGGTATTTTAGCTGGTATCTTCCATTTAACAGTTCGTCCTCCACAACGTTTATACCGTGCATTACGTATGGGTAACATTGAGACGGTACTTTCTAGTAGTATTTCTGCTGTGTTCTTCGCTGCATTTATTACTTCAGGTACTATGTGGTACGGTAACGCAACAACTCCGGTTGAGCTTTTTGGTCCAACACGTTACCAATGGGATAGCGGCTATTTCCAACAAGAGATTGAGCGTCAAGTTGAATCTTCAGTTGCTGAAGGTGCTTCATTAACTGAAGCATGGTCTCGTATTCCAGACAAGTTAGCGTTTTATGACTATATCGGTAATAACCCAGCAAAAGGTGGTTTATTCCGTTCAGGTCCAATGAACAAAGGTGATGGTATTGCTGAAGCATGGTTAGGCCACCCAGTTTTCAAAGATAAAACAGGTCGTGAATTAAGTGTTCGTCGTATGCCTGCATTCTTCGAGACATTCCCGGTTATCTTAGTTGATTCAGATGGTATTATCCGTGCAGATATTCCATTCCGTCGTGCTGAATCTAAATACAGTATTGAGCAGGTTGGTGTTACAGTTGATTTCTATGGTGGTAAATTAAATGGTCAAACATTTAAAGATGCCCCTACAGTGAAGAAATTTGCTCGTAAATCTCAATTAGGTGAAGTTTTTGAGTTTGATCGTGCAAGTTTAGAATCAGACGGTGTATTCCGTAGTAGCCCTCGTGGTTGGTACACTTTTGGTCATGCTAACTTTGCTTTATTATTCTTCCTTGGTCATTTATGGCACGGTGGTCGTACTTTATTCCGTGATGTATTCACAGGTATTGGTGCTGAGGTTACTGAACAGGTAGAATTTGGTGCATTCCAAAAATTAGGTGACCGAACAACTCGTAAACAGGGTGCTGTTTAAGGCCTTTTTACTTCTCGATTGTTTCAAACTTATTTAAATACTTATTTCGGAGATTTCAATGGAAGCTCTTGTTTATACTTTTTTATTAATTGGAACTTTAACAGTTCTATTTTTCTCAGTATTCTTTAGAGAAACACCTCGTGTAATTAAAAAATAACTTACTTTAGATTATCTAAAGTAAGCTATTATGTAGATCGTTTTGTTTTAATCTTCGTGCTCTTCAAACGGGTCACGTAAGTTCTTAGAACCGGGGCCAAATGCAGTGTAAACTGAGTACCCTGTGATTCCAACAAATAAGCTTGTTACGAAAATGATAAGTATAGTTGCGGTTTCCATATTAGTTTTTTTTAATTATATAAATATTATCCTATCATTTAATGTAAAACGTTTTTAGGAAAGTTATGTCTTTAAGAACACGTCTTGGTGAAATTTTACGACCATTAAATTCAGAATATGGTAAAGTAGTACCGGGTTGGGGCACAACTCCAATTATGGGTGCTGTTATGCTATTATTTCTTGTTTTTCTTTTAATTCTTTTACAAATTTATAATTCAACTCTTATCTTAGATGGTGTAGACGTTGATTGGGCTTCTGTTGGTAGCTAACATAAATTTAATCACATCTAAACTTGTTTTAAAAGTTTAGATGTGTTTTTTCATTTAGTTATATTTATATACTACTATTCAATAATTAATTAAATTAGCCCGAATAATTTATACAATCGATTTAAACTATGTTTAATACTTAATTTAAATAATAGTTTTTATTATGAAATTAGCATACTGGATGTACAGTGGTCCTGCCCACATCGGAACTTTACGTATAGCAAGTTCTTTCAAGAATATTCATGCGATTATGCATGCTCCATTAGGTGATGATTATTTTAACGTAATGCGTTCTATGCTTGAACGAAAACGGGATTTTACTCCTGTTACTGCCAGCGTTGTTGATCGTCATGTATTGGCTCAAGGTTCTAAAGAAAAAGTTGTAAATAATATTACTCGAAAGGATAAGGAAGAAAGACCTGATTTAGTTGTTTTAACCCCTACTTGCACCTCTAGCATTCTTCAAGAAGATTTAGAGAATTTTGTTAATCGCGCATCTATGGAAACAAAAGCTGATGTTTTATTGGCTGATGTTAATCACTATCGTGTTAACGAGATGGAGGCGGCAGATAGAACTTTGGAGCAAATTATTCGTTTTTATATAAAAAAAGCTGAGAAACAAAAAGATTTAGTTTTAGAGAAAACTAAGAAACCGTCAGTAAATATTATCGGAGCTTGTAATCTTTCGTTTCATAATCAGCATGATATGGCTGAGTTAAAAAGACTTTTTGGTGATTTAGGGATTGAAGTTAACGAGGTTTTACCTGAAGGTGCTTCGGTTCATCAGATTAAGAATTTACCAAAGGCTTGGTTCAATGTTGCTCCGTATCGAGAGGTTGGCCAACTAAGTGTAGAATTCCTAAAGTCGGAATATGGTATGCCTTATATTTCTACTACCCCAATGGGGATTGTGGAAACAGCTAAATTTATTCGCCAGATTGAGAATATCCTAACTGGCTTATCTTGTAAAGTCAGCTTTGATTCTTACATCGATCGTCAAACTCGTTTTATTTCTCAATCCGCTTGGTTCTCGCGTTCTATTGATTGTCAAAATTTAACCGGTAAAAGAGCAGTTGTTTTTGGTGATAGTACTCATGCTGTTGCAATGACTAAAATCCTTCATAAAGAAATGGGGATAAAAGTTGTTTGGGCTGGTACTTATTGTAAGAATGATAAAGCTTGGTTCGAATCGGAAGTTAAAAACTTGTGTGATGAGGTTATCGTTACTGATGATCATAATTTTGTTGGTGACCTGATCGCTAAAACTGAGCCTTCAGCAATTTTTGGTACACAAATGGAACGTCACGTTGGAAAACGTTTAAATATTCCTTGTGGTGTTATTTCAGCCCCAGTGCATATTCAAAATTTCCCTTTAAGTTACAGACCTTTCTTAGGTTATGAAGGTGCAAATCAGGTTGCTGATCTAATTTACAATTCCTTTACTTTAGGTATGGAGGATCATTTACTTGAAATCTTCGGTGGGCATGATACGACTGAAGTAATCTCGCAAACTCTTTCAAACGATTCCGATATTACCTGGTCTAATGAGGCTTTAGCTGAATTGAAAAAAATCCCTGGTTTTATTCGTGGAAAGATAAAACGAAATACAGAGAAGTTTGCTAAGGACCAAAATATTTCTCTTATTTCACTTGAGGTTATTTATGCAGCTAAAGAAGCTGTTGGTAAGTAACTTTTAAGACGTTTAATACAGTTTTGGGATTAGTTTTTAAAAGCTTTTAAATTCGAATTGCTAGGTATTTAAATATAACTATCTAGCATTTTTATTAAATTACTCGTCGTTTTTTAATAATTTTTTTAAATTTGTCATCTTTCTTAAAAAATCGGTTAGAATGTATTCCAAGGTTCAAACCTTAGTTAATTTTTTAATCATTTAATTAGGCCATTTTATGAGCCATTTTTAAAAGTCATTAGTTAGATTTTCTTTCTAATCTTCTTTTTTCTACAGAATTAAATTTTATGTCACATTTCAGTCGTATTAAGACAATTATTAAAGATCTTGATCTTTTAAAGCAAACTTTAAATGATCTTTCAATTGATTGGAAGGACGGAGCTTCTGAGATTCGAGGCTATCGAAATCAGAAATATAAAGCTGACCTAGTTATTAACCAGTCAAATAATATTGATATTGGTTTTTGCTGGAACAATAATTCTTATGAATTAACAGCTGATATTGCTTTTTGGGACCAGCCAGTATCGATTGATCGTTATTTAAATAAAATCAGCCAACGTTACGCCTTTAATAAAATTCTAGGTCAAACAACACAGTCAGGTTTTGAGTTAGTTAATACTAACAATAACATTGATGGTTCGATGACTGTTGTTTTAGAAAAATGGAATTAATAATCTCATATATTTTTACAAAAATTGTAAGATTTAATTTACAAAAATAACTTTTAAGCAATTGCTATTTAATAGCAATTGCTTTTATTTATTTGTTACATGGTATATAAATATATATAGATAAAGATTATTTAATTTGTTTGTAGATTATGAAACATACCTTATCGGTTTTAGTTGAAGATGAGTCAGGCGTTTTGACCCGTATTGCTGGATTGTTTGCACGTCGAGGTTACAATATTGAAAGTTTAGCTGTTGGACCGGCTGAGGAAGCTGGTATTTCAAGGATTACGATGGTTTTACCTGGTGATAATCGTACGATAGAGCAGTTAACAAAACAGTTATATAAGTTGATAAATGTTTTAAAGGTTCAAGATGTTTCAAGTGTGCCGGCTGTTGAACGTGAATTAATGTTGTTAAAAGTTAATACTACTTCATTCACAAGGACTGAGATTCTTGAAGTTGCGAATGTTTTTAGGGCAAAAGTCGTTGATTTTGCTGAAGAATCTTTAACCCTAGAGGTTACAGGTGATCCAGGTAAGATCGTCGCAATCGAGCAGCTCCTAAATAAGTTCGGAATAGTCGAGATCGCACGTACGGGAAAAATTTCCTTAATTCGTGAAACCCATGTTGATACTGAGTATTTAAGAAAATCGAGTATTAAATACGCCGGCTAGATTTAGATTTACTATTGGGAGTGGGGGGACTTGAACCCCCACGACATCGCTGTCAACGGATTTTAAGTCCGTTGTGTCTACCATTTCACCACACTCCCTTTATTTATATTTTATATAATACTGTTTTTTATTTTTTTAATCAACTATTTTTTTGGATTATTAGGCGGCACCCAGATTCGAACTGGGGAATAAAGGATTTGCAATCCTCTGCCTTACCACTTGGCTATGCCGCCTTTATACTTTTATTTTAGAACAAATTATCTATATTTAATAGACTTCCAAGAATTAAAAAACTGAATATTAGAATCCAAATAATAGTATCTATTTTATTATCTGTGGTTTTCGGACTTCCTAATACGCTATTAACACCACCTATATTCTGAAGCCCACCTTGTTTTTCTGGTATTTTTATCAAAATTAAAACCACAATAATAAAACCACAGAAAACCCATATCGATGTTAGCATTTTTTAAACTGTCTTATTTATTGTCCTTGTACTTTTAATAATACAAAGCCTAAAGATAATCCGATTAATGTCATGGCAGCGCACGTTAGTGCAACTTCTATAATTTCACTCATATTGTATTATATTTGTATTTTTTAAAAGCCGTTTCGGCCCCAAACTACTAAAGATAACGAAAACGTAAAAACAACCATTAAGCCCGCCCAGCCTAAACTAAGAATATCCATTTTTTTATAATTATTAAATTAAAAATTTCTAAAAGAATAAATCTTTATTAATACAAACTATTATAGACAAAAAATTCCTTTGTTAAAAATTATTAATAAAATTCGTTTTAGTTATTATTTATGATATATTCTATGAGTATATATCTCTATACTGAATCTAAAATAAAAATTTGATATGAAAGAAGGCTGCACACGAGTTGGTTTAATGGCTCCGGATTTCGAAGCAACTGCTGTCTACGATCAGGAATTTGAGACGGTTCAATTATCTTCTTACCGAGGTAAGAAATATGTGATTTTATTTTTTTACCCTTTAGATTTTACTTTTGTTTGCCCAACTGAAATAACGGCATTCAGCGATCGTTTTGATGAGTTCAAAGACTTATCGACAGAAGTTCTTGGTATTTCAGTTGATAGTGAATACTCGCATTTAGCTTGGTTACAAACTGAGCGTCAAGCAGGTGGACTGGGTGATCTTAATTACCCTTTAATTTCAGATTTAAAAAAAGAAATTAGTTCAGCTTACAATGTTCTTAACGATGAAGGTACTGCATTGCGTGGTTTATTTATTATTGATAAAGAAGGTATTCTTCAGCATTCAACAATTAATAACGAAGCATTCGGGCGTAGTGTTGATGAAACTTTACGTACACTTCAAGCCATTCAATATGTTCAAAATAATCCGGATGAGGTTTGTCCTGCAAATTGGAAACCTGGTGAAAAGACGATGACTAAAGATCCTGTTAAATCAAAAGACTTTTTTGCTGCTATATAGAACTCTAGTTTTTCGTGAAAAAAATATAATTATCTAAAACCATGCCAAAATTAAAAACTAAACGCGCTGTTATGAAGCGCTTTAAAAAAACTTCAACAGGAAAATTTTTAAGACGCAAGGCTTTTAAATCACATATTCTTGAAAAAAAATCTGAAAAGCGTAAGCGTTCTTTATGTCGCAAAGTTACAGCTGCTAAAGGTGATGCTAAAAATATCCAAAAAGTTCTCCCTTATACTTAAAACTTAAGAGTCTAGATTGAAATATGGTTAGAGTAAAACGTGGTAATGTCGCTCGTAAGCGTCGTAAAAAAATCCTAAAGATGGCTTCTGGATTTCGTGGTGCGCACTCGAGATTATTTAGAGTAGCGAATCAACAAGTTATGAAAAGTTTGCGCTATTCTTACGTTGGTCGTAAAAGACGTAAGCGTGACTTCCGTAAATTATGGATTACAAGAATTAACGCAGCGGCTAAATTGAATGGTTTAAATTACAGTACTTTAATTTCAAAATTAAAAAAATCAAATATTGGTTTAAACCGAAAAATTTTATCGCAATTAGCAATTATCGATCCAACTGCTTTCACAGCAATTTTGGATGAGGTTCAAATTTAAGCCAGTCTATTTTCTTATTTAATATTCTTGAGTGGGATCATTAAAAATTTTGCCGCTTTACTCTATACAAATTTTGTATGTTATGATTAAATAAGAAAAATAGATTAAATTGGGCGATTAACTCAGCGGTAGAGTGTTTGCCTTACAAGCAAAAGGTCACTGGTTCGAATCCAGTATCGCCCATATTAAAATATTGCTGGTGTAGCTCAGTTGGTAGAGCAGCTGATTTGTAATCAGCCGGTCGGGAGTTCAAGTCTCTTCACCAGCTTTTTTGAAAAATTTTCTTGATCAGTTTTATTTAGTAAAGCCCGTAGAGTTTAAAACTCTACGGGCTTTGTGTTGTGTTTAAAAACTTTAATTACTTTAGAAGTATTGAGCTACGATTTTCTCTACTTTTGATCCTGAGTCAATTGTTTCAAGAGGATCCTTTCTTAGTCGATGACGTAAACAAAGTGTTATAACGGTTTTAACATCTTCCTCTGTTGCCTCAGTTCGTTTTGAGTATGCTGCGTGGGCTTTTGCTGCTCTGTTAACCACAATATCACCACGTAGACCATCAACGTCTAATGCGCTACATACCTCAGAAATCTTAACTTGCAATTCGTTTGTAATAGTTACTTCGTTTAGTAAAGATTGTGCTGCAATAAGTTCTTCTCTTAGCGCATCTTGTTCGGTTTTATATTTTGCTAACCACTCTTCTGGCTCTTTAGCAAAAGAAGTAACCTCTTCTACAATTCTTACTCTTAAAACAGGATCTTTTACTGTTCGAATTTCAGCATGCATTCCAAAACGATCTAGCAGCTGAGGACGTAACTCCCCCTCTTCCGGGTTACCTGAACCGATTAGCACAAAACGAGCAGGATGTCGGATTGAGATACCTTCTCGTTCTACTGTATTCCAGCCTGAAGCCGCCGAATCTAGTAGTAAATCAACTAAGTGATCGTCTAATAAGTTAACCTCGTCTACATAAAGTATTCCTCGATTTACTTTAGCTAATAATCCCGGTTCGAATGCTTTAATACCTTCTGTCAATGCTTTTTCGATGTCAATTGTTCCACACACTCGATCTTCTGAAGCACCTAACGGCAAGTCGACCATCGGGATTTTTAACTTTGAAGTCTCAAAAGATTCGTTACTATCGAATTTCGCTTTCGCTTCTGGACCCATTAATTCAACATTAAGTGGATCAGAGTTGAATGGATCGTTTTTTATTACATCGATTTGCGGTAGCAGATCAGCGATTGCACGAATTGTCGTCGTTTTACCTGTTCCACGATCTCCCATAATCATCACACCGCCAATTTTTGGGTCGATTACGTTTAAAGTTAGGGCAAGTTTCATTTCTTCTTGTCCAATTATCGCAGTAAACGGGAAAACCGGGCGGCTGGTAATTTTTGTTTCTGTCATTCTTACATTTTCGTTTATTAAAATTTGTTGTTTTTACTTCTTATATTATAAGTAAAGAGTTCTTCCAAGTTGAAGAGCGAGTAAAGAGGCTAGTAAAGCTAATGTTAGAGCAGCTAAAACTTGACTGTCTGTTATCATAGTTGTTTTTAATTTTTTAAAAGTTACTAATTCTATCTTAATCTAATATAAAGCAAAATTAAAATAGCTTTAAACGTCTTTATTTTATTTAAAAGTCTTAATTGTGATCTGTTTATTCTTATCTTTTTCTTATTTTCAGCTCTTAAGTTAATATATTGTTTGGTTTTTTTCTTAAAAAGAAGTATAATTTGACTGTAATAAGTGTTTGATTAGTTGATATTTTAAATGGGTTCATCGTCTAAGGGATTAGGACAGGGACCTTCTAAGTCCTTAATGTAGGTTCGAATCCTACTGAACCTAAGTTTTATATGATTAAAAATAATTTGTTTAAATTTTTAACGATAAAGGATTGACATACAATTTTTAATCTGATAATTTAAGTATTATGGAATTGAGAGAACAGATTTTATCTTGTTCTGAAGCTTAAATTTTGGATATTATGGAGAGTTTGATCCTGGCTCAGGATGAACGCTGGCGGTATGCTTAACACATGCAAGTCGAACGAACTCTAATGAGAGCTTGCTCTCGTTAAAGTAGTGGCGGACGGGTGAGTAACACGTGAGAATCTACCTTTAGGAGGGGGATAAAAACCCCCATATGCCGTGAGGTGAAACAGAGCAATCTGCCTGAAGAGGAGCTCGCGCCTGATTAGTTAGTTGGTGGGGTAATGGCTTACCAAGACGACGATCAGTAGCTGGTTTGAGAGGACGACCAGCCACACTGGAACTGAGACACGGTCCAGACTCCTACGGGAGGCAGCAGTGAGGAATATTCCGCAATGGGCGAAAGCCTGACGGAGCAATACCGCGTGAGGGATGACAGCCTATGGGTCGTAAACCTCTTTTCTCAAGGAGGAATTTTGACGTTACTTGAGGAATAAGCATCGGCTAACTCCGTGCCAGCAGCCGCGGTAAGACGGAGGATGCAAGTGTTATCCGGAATTATTGGGCGTAAAGCGTCTGCAGGTTGTTTAGAAAGTCCGCTGTTAAAGCTCAAGGCTTAACCTTGAATCAGCAGTAGAAACTATTAGACTAGAGTGCGGTAGAGGTAAAGGGAATTTCCAGTGGAGCGGTGAAATGCGTAGATATTGGAAAGAACACCAATGGCGAAGGCACTTTACTGGGCCGTAACTGACACTCAGAGACGAAGGCTAAGGTAGCAAATGGGATTAGATACCCCAGTAGTCTTAGCAGTAAACGATGGATACTAGATGTTGCGAGCATCAACCCTTGCAGTATCAAAGCTAACGCGTTAAGTATCCCGCCTGGGGAGTACGCACGCAAGTGTTAAACTCAAAGGAATTGACGGGGGCCCGCACAAGCGGTGGAGCATGTGGTTTAATTCGATGCAACGCGAAGAACCTTACCAGGGTTTGACATGATATGAATTTCTTTGAAAGAAGAAAGTGCCCTTTGGGAACATATACACAGGTGGTGCATGGCTGTCGTCAGCTCGTGTCGTGAGATGTTGGGTTAAGTCCCGCAACGAGCGCAACCCTTATTTTTAGTTATTTTCTAGAAAGACTGCCGGTTATAAGCTGGAGGAAGGTGGGGACGACGTCAAGTCAGCATGCCCCTTACACCCTGGGCTACACACGTGCTACATTGGACAAGACAATAAGTCGCAACTCTGCGAAGGGAAGCTAATCTATAAACTTGTTCTAAGTTCGGATTGTAGGCTGCAACTCGCCTACATGAAGTTGGAATCGCTAGTAATCGCAGGTCAGCAATACTGCGGTGAATCCGTTCCCGGGCCTTGTACACACCGCCCGTCACACCATGGGAGCTGGGTACGCCCGAAGTCGTTACCTTAACCGCAAGGAGGGGGGCGCCTAAGGCAGATCTAGTGACTGGGGTGAAGTCGTAACAAGGTAGCCGTACTGGAAGGTGCGGCTGGATCACCTCCTTTTAAAGGAAGATTAACTTAGGTTGGTAATTTTAAAAATAGTTTGGGCTATTAGCTCAGTTGGTTAGAGCGCGCCCCTGATAAGGGCGAGGTCTCTGGTTCAAATCCAGAATGGCCCAGCTGGGGATATGGCTCAGTTGGTAGAGCATCGCCTTTGCACGGCGAGGGTCAGCGGTTCGAGTCCGCTTATCTCCACAAAATATACAATGTACTCGTACAATGTGTATTAGAAATCTAAATTGACTAAAATTCAAGAAATTAAGGGCTTATGGGGGATACCTAGGCATTTAGAAGCGATGAAGGACGTGGTTACCCGCGAAAGGCTTCGGGGAGCTGGAAACAAGCTTTGATCCGGAGGTCTCCGAATGAGGCAACTCTTTAAACTTCTCGTTGAATATATAGACGAGAAAGAGCGAACCTGGAGAATTGAAACATCTTAGTACCCAGAGGAATAGAAAGTAAAAACGATTCCCGGAGTAGCGGCGAGCGAAATGGGAAGAGCCTAAACCAATTTTAAGTTGGGGTTGTGGGACAATTTACAAAAATTAAGCGAACTAGATGAAGTTGTTGGAATCCAACACTATAAAGTGTGATAGTCACGTAATCGAAAGTTTTAATAATTTAAGTTGTATCCCGAGTAGCATGGGGCACGTGGAATCCCGTGTGAATCTGCGAGGACCATCTCGTAAGGCTAAATATTACTAAATGACCGATAGCGATCCAGTACCGCGAGGGAAAGGTGAAAAGAACCCCGGGAGGGGAGTGAAATAGAACATGAAACCATAAGCTTACAAGCAGTAGGAGGACGACTTAACGTCTGACTGCGTGCCTGTTGAAGAATGAGCCGGCGACTTGTATGTAGTGGCAGGTTAAAGTTTGGAGCCACAGTGAAAGCGAGCCTGAATAGGGCGTTTGTCTCTGCATACAGACCCGAACCCGAATGATCTAACCATGGCCAGGTTGAAGCTTAGGTAATACTAAGTGGAGGACCCAACGGACTGATGTTGAAAAATCAGCCGATGAGCTGTGGTTAGGGGTGAAATGCCAATCGAATTCGGAGCTAGCTGGTTCTCCCCGAAATGTGTTTAGGCGCAGCGATTAATGTTATAACCTAGGGGTAAAGCACTGTTTCGGTGCGGGCTGGTAATTCGGTACCAAATCGAGGCAAACTAAGAATACTAGGCGCATAATTAATCAGTAAGACTGTGGGGGATAAGCTCCATTGTCAAGAGGGAAACAGCCCAGATCATCAGCTAAGGCCCCTAAATATTTACTAAGTGGCAAAGGAGGTGGGAGTGCATAAACAACCAGGAGGTTCGCTTAGAAGCAGCTATCCTTTAAAGAGTGCGTAATAGCTCACTGGTCGAGTAAACCTGCGCCGAAAATGAAAGGGACTAAGTAAATTGCCGAAGCTATGAGGTATTTTTATACCGGTAGGGGAGCGTTCTGTTGTAGGTTGAAGCATTAGCGGAAGCGGATGTGGACGAAGCAGAAGTGAGAATGTCGGCTTGAGTAGCGAAAACATTGGTAAGAATCCAATGCCCCGAAAACCTAAGGGTTCCTCCGGAAGGCTCGTCCGCGGAGGGTAAGTCAGGACCTAAGGCGAGGCCGAAAGGCGTAGTCGATGGACAACAGGTTAATATTCCTGTACCGTTTTTTATTGGCAACGAGGGACGAAAGAGGCTAATCTAGCCAGATGTTGGTTACTGGTTTAAGCGTTCGAGGTGATGAGAGATAGCGAAAATATCTTGAGCTGAGGCGCGAATACAAAATGCTATTGCATTGAAGTAGATGATGTCATATTTCCTAGAAAAGCTTGCACTGTCATAAATAAAAAATGCCTGTACCAGAAACCGACACAGGTGGGTAGGTAGAGTATACCAAGGGGCGCGAGATAACTCTCTCTAAGGAACTCGGCAAAATAACCCCGTAACTTCGGGAGAAGGGGTGCCTTTTTTTAAAGGCTGCAATAACAAGGTCCAAGCGACTGTTTATCAAAAACACAGGTCTCCGCTAAGTTGAAAAACGATGTATGGGGGCTGACGCCTGCCCAGTGCTGGAAGGTTAAAGAAGTTGGTTAGACTCTGTCAAAGCTAATAACTGAAGCCCCAGTGAACGGCGGCCGTAACTATAACGGTCCTAAGGTAGCGAAATTCCTTGTCGGGTAAGTTCCGACCCGCACGAAAGGCGTAACGATTTGGACACTGTCTCGGAGAGGGACTCGGCGAAATAGACTTGTCTGTGAAGATGCGGACTACCTGCACCTGGACAGAAAGACCCTATGAAGCTTTACTGTAGCTTGATATTGAATTTGGACTTTAGTTGCGCAGGATAGGTGGGAGGCGCTGAAGATGTTCTTGCGGGAATGTTGGAGCCATCCTTGAGATACCACCCTGCTAAAGTTAGAATTCTAACTTTTACCGTCATCCGGTTGAAGGACAGTTTCAGGTGGGCAGTTTGACTGGGGCGGTCGCCTCCTAAAAGGTAACGGAGGCGTACAAAGGTTTCCTCAGATCGGCAAGAAATCGATCGAAGAGCGCAAAGGTATAAGGAAGCTTGACTGTGAGACCTACAAGTCGAACAGAGACGAAAGTCGGTCTTAGTGATCTGACGGTACTGAATGGAAAGGCCGTCACTCAACGGATAAAAGTTACTCTAGGGATAACAGGCTGATCTCCCCCAAGAGTTCACATCGACGGGGAGGTTTGGCACCTCGATGTCGGCTCATCGCATCCTGGGGCGGTAGTACGTCCCAAGGGTTGGGCTGTTCGCCCATGAAAGCGGTACGCGAGCTGGGTTCAGAACGTCGTGAGACAGTTCGGTCCATATCCGGTGTAGGCGTTAGAGTATTGAGGGGATTCTTCTCTAGTACGAGAGGACCGAGAAGAACAGACCTCTGGTGTACCAGTTATCGTGCCAACGGTAAACGCTGGGTAGCCAAGTCTGGAAAGGATAACCGCTGAAAGCATCTAAGTGGGAAGCCAACCTCAAGATGAGTACTCTCATCCTTATAGGAGTAAGGTTACGGTAAGACTAACCGTTTAATAGGTATCAAGTGGAAGTATAGTAATATATTGAGCTGAGATATACTAACAAACCGAGGACTTGAATTTTTATTTTAACATAGTGTTGGCTTGGTTTTAATTTTAAAACCAAGCTCCAACCTTATCAAATTACTAAAATCTTGGTGTTTATAGCATACTGGACCCACGCTGATCCATCTCGAACTCAGTTGTGAAACGGTATTGCGGCGACGGTACTACGAGGGTAGCTTCTTGGGAGAATAGCTCAATGCCAAGTTAATAAAAAAGCAATCATTCATTTTTGAATGATTGCTTTTGTTTTATTTATTAGACTTAATTTTGTCTTTAATAGTGTCAATATCGTCCTTGAAGGTTGTTTTAATACTTTCTGCTTCTGTTGATATAGTAGGAATAGTGGGTTTGCTTAGATTGAAGTTTAAGAGCCTATCAGGTCTATTTTTAATTTTAAACAAAGACAGGGAATTATTCACATGAATAATTCCCTGTCTTAAATAATGTTGTTATTTTTCAGTAAACTCAGTACTTTTGGACTTGGTTTCACGCCTTGTTTCAAGCGCTCAAGAATTCTATCCTTATTAAGTTTGATTTCATCGTTTAAGGGATTGAAAAATCCTAGTTCTTCAACAGGTTTACCGTCTCGTTTTGTCGTATTTTCCATAACGACGATTCGATAAGAAGGTAAAAATTTTCGCCCCACTCTTTTCAGTCTCATTTTTAGCATAATATTAATTTTGTTAAATTAAGTTATTATTTGCTTTGATTTTACATTATTTTCTTTATAAAATCCACTCGGCAATTTAGAGATTTTATTTTTACTGGAATCGTATGTTTTTTAAAATTTCAGTTAGGGCGTGAATAACGGCGAACAGTAAAATTGGGGATAGATCAATACCAAACACAGCCGGCATTGCTCCTCTAAACAAACGTAAACTTGGATTTGTTAGTTTTACTAGTACCTGTATTGGTTTTGACCACCAATTTAAATTTGGAAACCATCCTAAAGTTATTCTAAAAATCAGAAGTAGAAAATATATATTTAAAATATTTGAACATGTTGAAATTAAAAGATTGAGCAAATACGTCATTTTTAAAACCTCAGTAAAAAATAGGATATTTCTAACCTACTATCTAAAATTATATGTATAATTATTTTAACAGTATTAACATTTTAATATAATTTTAGGTAGAAGAATATGACTCCTTCTTTATCATCATTTTTACTTAGTTTAGCTTCAGGCTTTTTTATTGTTGTTGTTCCAGCAACTATCGCTGTTAGCTTAATTAGTGTAAACGATCGTGTAACGAGACGTTAATGGTCATAAAATATTTTTGGTAAACGATTGTTTTGGTTAGATTAAATTTAAACTTTCAGCTGCCAAAGATATTTAAAAGATTTAATTCTGGTTCAAATCCAGTTCGATAGTTTTTATTGTCGAAGAAAATTGTACTTATCTTTTTTGGTTCCGTCGTTATAAATAAATTATTAATTGCAATAAGAATGAATAAAAAATATATTAGTGGAGTGCTTGCTACTTTATTTGGTTTAACAAACTTTGCTTTTTTAGCATCGCCAGCTTCGGCTATCGAGCTTGATGAAGCAACTCTTACAGTAGTTTTAGACCCATCAGGTAAGACAGCTGTTTTATCGCAAGAGCAGTTCAAACGTGGAAAACGTGTATTTAATGCAACTTGTGGTGCGTGCCACGTTGGTGGTATTACAAAAACTAACCCAAACATTGGTTTAGAGCCCGAGGCTTTAGCTCTAGCGACTCCTCGTCGTGATAACATTAATGCTTTAGTTAGCTACATGAAAGACCCGACAACTTTTGATGGTCAAGAGTCGATTGCAGAAATCCATCCTAGTATTAAGAGTGCTGACATTTTCCCTAAGATGCGTTCTTTAACAGATGAGGATATGTATGCAATGGCAGGTCACATCCTAGTTCAGCCTAAGATTGTAGGTGAGAAATGGGGTGGTGGTAAGATTTACTACTAAAAATATCTCTTAACTTTATCTAATACTATTAAAAAGGTATTAGATAAAGTTTTTTATTCTAAAAGGTTCGGTGTTAATGTTGTAGGGGCTGATATGGTTTCGACAAAATTATAATCTTAATTTATGATGCAGGTCGAGTATTAACTTATCTCGTAAATCTAAGTTAAAAAAAATAAATGCAAATAACATTTTATCTTTCCAACGCGAAAAAGTTGCTATTGCTTAAATAAGTAATTTTTTTGTTTTCAAAAATTTTCTTTTCGATTTTTGATTAATTCCAACGTAAAAGTTCTCTATTAAATTATTTTTAGTTAAGAGTTAAGTTAAGTTCTAACCTTGCTTTTTTAGTAAAGCTAAACCTGTGAACGACTATCTTATTTCAGTAATTTTTGGACGTGGGTTCAATTCCCACCAGCTCCATATATAGTAAGCATCTGTGGCCGAGTGGTCTATGGCAGCGGGCTCATAATCCGTCATTTCACTGGTTCGAATCCAGTCAGATGCAATTTTACTAACAAAAACCCTCTCGTCTTAAATATTGATAAAGACGAGAGGATTTTTGTTACGCTTCAACAGGTTCTTCAGTTTTTTCTTCTTTTGCCGCTTCTGGATTTTTGCTTAGTAATATTTTAATATTTTTTTCGTCATCAAGATCTACTACTACTGTAGAGCCTGGGTTAAATTCTTCTGTTAAGAAATGTTGAGCCAAGTTATCTTCTAGAATTCGCATTACTGCACGTCTTAAAGGTCTTGCACCATAAATCGGGTTAAAGCCCTCTTCTATTAGTAATTCCTTCACCCTACTTGTAACTTCTAGTCTTGAACCTTGTTCATTGATTCGATCAACTAGCTCTTTAACCATAATTTCACAAATCTGGCCTACATCTTCTTTGTTCAATTGCTGGAATACGATAATCTCATCTAATCGGTTTAAAAATTCAGGTCTAAAGTAATTCTTCAATTCGTCATTAACTAATGATGAGATACGGGCATATTGCGACTCTTGAGCTGACGTTGTGTTTGTGTCGAACCCAAGGCCTCCGGCTGAGCCTTTTTCAATTACTTTTGATCCGATATTTGATGTCATGATTATAAGTGTGTTCTTAAAATCAATAACCCTTCCTTTTGAATCCGTCAGTCTTCCATCTTCTAAGATTTGTAACAGTAGATTGAAAACATCTGGATGAGCTTTTTCTACCTCATCAAAAAGAACTACAGTATAAGGCTTCCTTCTAACTGCTTCTGTTAGCTGGCCCCCTTCGTTATATCCAACATAACCTGGAGGTGAGCCGATTAACTTGGCTACAGTATGTCGTTCCATGTATTCAGACATATCTAATCGCACCATCGAATCCTCTGCTCCAAAGAAGTAAGCAGCTAGCGCTTTTGTTAATTCGGTTTTTCCGACTCCTGTTGGTCCACAGAAGATAAAACTTGCAATCGGTCTATTCGGGTTTCGTAAACCAACTCTTGCCCTTCTAACTGCCCTCGAAACTGCAACAACTGCTTTATCTTGACCAATTACACGATCATGCAATACTTCTTCCATCTGAAGAAGTTTTTGAGATTCCGATTTAGTAACTTTGTTTACAGGTATTCCTGTCCATGCTGCAACAACTTGTGCAACATCTTCCTCTGTTACTACTGGTCTATGCTTTTTGCCCTTTGTTTTTCTACGTTCACTATTTATAATTGCAGTGATTTGAGCTCTTAGCTCCATTTCTCTATCACGCAATTCACTTGCTTTTTCAAAATCTTGAACTCTTACCGATTCATCCTTTTCGCTTAATAAATCTCTTAGCTCTTGATCTAACTCAATTGCAGTATCTGGAAGTCTGTAGTTTAACAATCTTACTCTTGACCCTGCTTCGTCGATTAAATCAATTGCTTTATCAGGTAAGTATCGATCGGCGATAAATTGCGCTCCAAGTTTCGCTGCCGCTGTTACTGCCCCATCAGTAATTCTTAAATTGTGATGACGCTCGTATCGACTTCTTAATCCTCGTAGAATTTCAACAGTTTCTTCGATTGATGGTTCGTCTACTTGAACTGGCTGGAAACGACGTTCTAGCGCAGCATCTTTCTCGATGTATTTACGATATTCTTCGATTGTTGTAGCACCAATACATTGTAGTTCTCCACGCGCAAGTGCTGGTTTTAGGATGTTTGCCGCGTCGATTGCTCCTTCCGCAGCCCCAGCCCCAACTAACGTATGAAGCTCGTCCATAACTAAAATCGAATTATTTCCTTGCTGAAGCTCCTCCATAATTCGTTTTAATCTTTCTTCGAATTCACCTCGATATTTTGTTCCGGCTAATAGAAGACCGATATCAAGAACGATTACTTGTTTATCTTCAAGAATATCAGGTATATCTCGCTGCACAATTCGTTGTGCTAAACCCTCTGCTACTGCAGTTTTACCTACTCCCGGTTCTCCGATTAGTACAGGGTTGTTTTTTCTTCTTCGTGCTAAAATTTGTATTACTCGTTCAATTTCTTTTTCCCTACCGACAACTGGATCAAGTTTTCCATCTGCAGCAGCATCTGTTAAATTTGTTGTAAATTCTTCTAGAGTTGGTGTTTTACCACTCGTATCGAATATTTCGTTGTTTCCGCCACGTCCATTACCTGCCATTGTGACTTCAACCGTTTCACCGACTTGGTTTAGAACTTCAGTTCTAACTTTTGATAAATCTACTCCTAAATTCTCTAGAACACGTGTTGCCACACCGTCCTCTTCTTCTAGAAGAGCTAGTAAAATGTGCTCAGTTCCGATGTAACTATGGCCTAGATCACGTGCTTCTTCGATTGCCATCTCAAGAACTCGTTTTGCTCTCGGAGTAAACGGTATTTCGACTGCAACGAAACCTGAGCCTCGCCCGATTATTCGCTCAACCTCGATACGTGCATCTTTAAGGTTTATTCCCATCGATTTTAGAACTTTAGTTGCAACACCGGCACCTTCTCCTATTAAACCTAATAGTATTTGTTCCGTGCCAACAAAATTGTGGCCTAGCCTGCGCGATTCCTCTTGAGCCAGCATCACTACTTTGATAGCTTTTTCTGTAAAACGTTCAAACATTGTTCTTTGATCTGTTAATTTTTATTGATTTATTGATTTTATGCTTCCAAAAATAGTTGGTTGATAGTAATTATAAAATAGATGTATAGTATTATTCATCTGAACCGCCATCTTTTTTTGCAAGCTATTCTTAATCAAATCGTTGTTTTAGACGTGTTGCTTTACCTGAAAGATATCGTAAGAAATAAAGTTTTGATCTTCTAACTTTTGATCGTCTAATAATTTTGATTGAGGTAAGCTTTGGTGAGTGGATTGGAAAAATTCTTTCCACGCCAATCCCTTGTAATACTTTCCTAACTGTTATTGTTTTGTTTATACCGCTGTTCTTTTCTGCGATTACAACCCCTTCATAAAATTGCGTTCTTTCTTTCTCACCTTCTTTAATTAATATGCCTAGCTTGACTGTATCTCCAACGTCAATTCTTTCTAAACCTTCTTTTTTTAACGGTTTTTCAATGTCGTTTAAAATTTCTGTTCGGTTTATTTTTACTACAAGATTATTCATAATTACACTAAATTTATTAGAATAGATTAACTCTATTCTATAATTAATCTTTTAATTATACAAGAAATTAAAAAGTTTTCCCGGCCAAGAAACTTGTTTTTTTACGAGATGTTTGTTATCGTTAATAGAGATATTATTTGGGGTATCGCCAAGCGGTAAGGCATCGGACTTTGACTCCGCCATTCGTAGGTTCAAATCCTACTACCCCAGTTTCTCTACTTTTAATTAAACTCGTCAGTAAGTTATGGTTGCAAGTATTCAATTCGTAAAAGGGATTTCGGAGACTGTACTAGCAAACGTTCAGCTGACCCGTTCACGTGATAAGAGTACTGGCACTGCGACTTTCCGTTTTAAAAATCCTGATGCTCTCAATGATACCTCAGGTGACATAACCGGCATGTACTTAATTGATGATGAAGGGGTTCTGTATACAAATGATGTGAGAGTTCTTTTTGTTAAGGGTCAGCCTAAAATTATTGAAGCCTTGTACATAATGCGTAGCCTGGTTGATTGGGAGCGTTTTATGAGGTTTATTAAAAATTATGGCGATGAAAACGGCTTAACTTTTATACCCGCTGATTCTAAATAAATTTAAAATTAATAACATTTTTTAATATGCATATATCTTTTAGTTGGCTAAAGAATTTTATCGATCTAGAAGACGATAACTTAGATTCTTTTTTAGAAACTTTAACTTTAGGTGGTTTTGAAGTTGAGGACTTTGAATCCGAAAATGTAATCGGAAAGTCGGATATTGTTTTTGATATTTCTACAACTGCAAACCGTTCGGACACTAATAGTATTGTTGGGTTTAGTCTTGAAATTCACAATCTTTTTAATAAAGATTTTATTAATCCGAGTTTTGATCGACTTATAAATAGCATTTTTAATCAGAAGTCATTTCTTCCGGTACATGAGAACCAGAATTTTAATAGTTGTTCTTGTTTCTATGGTCGTTGTTTTCATAGCGTACAGGTTCAGGATTCGCCATTATGGCTACAACGACGACTTTTGGCAGCAAAAATAAATCCGGTCAATAGTGTAGTTGATCTTGGGAACTACATGATGCTCGAGTGGGGACAGCCTGTTCATATTTATGATTTGAATAAGATAAATTCTCTTTTAAGTGCTGATGAGGTGAAAATCGGTGTACGCCGTTCTGATAGTACTGAATCTTTAATCGGTTTAAATGATCAAAAATTTGATTTAAGCTCTAGAAACTTGGTTGTTACAGCTAACGATATTCCAATTTCAATTGCTGGGATTTTAGGTAGTAAGGATACAGAGGTTTCAGAATCAACAACTTCGATTTTTGTTGAGTGTGCCGTATTTCCTCCTGAGATTATTCGACAATCTTCAAAATCTTGCGGTTTACGTACTGATGCAGCAAGTACTTATATAAAGGGTGTTAATTCTACGTTTTTACCTTTTGTTTTTAAACGCCTATCTAGTCTTCTAAATATTCTTTGTTTCGCACAACCTTCTTCAAATTCAATTATCTATAATTCTGATATTCAAGAAGAATTAAAATCGATCAAAGTACGCTATGGACGTGTTATTAAAATACTCGGCCCTATTAAGTCTGGATCGAATTCGTCGGTTTTAGATAAGGAGACTATTTCTTCGTATTTTAGGCAATTAGGTTTTGTAACGAAAAATTTTGTCGCTTCTTCGACTTCAGACTTAGATAGTTATTGGGAAGTTGTAGTTCCAAGTATTCGAACTCATGACTTAGAGGAAGAGGTTGATATAATTGAAGAAATAGGCCGTATACATGGATTTAACAACTTTGTTTCCGATATACCTTATCCTAAAAAAGTTGGAAAAATTTATAGTATCGAAATTTTAAAACGCCAGTTTAAATCAGCATTGATTAATTTAGGCCTTTTTGAATCTATTCACTATTCTTTAGTTCCAAGTTTGGATAAGGAGGTTCTATTAAACCCTTTTTCTAAGGATCAGTCGAATCTAAGACCGAATCTTTTAAATGGCTTGATAAAATCGAGTATTCAAAATTTTGATCAAAATGCATCATCTCTCTCTGCTTTTGAATTCGGTCGTGTTTTTATTCAGAATAAAGAATCTTCGATTTCAGAGCACGAATTGGTTGCAGGAATTATGGGAGGTAGAAAATATCGAACTGATTGGTCTGTTAACTCTGATTACGAAACATGGTACCAGGCGAAGGCAAAAATCGATGAGATATTTTATATTTTTGATCTGAGTCCAAAATGGGTAAAGGTTGAAGAAGGTATTTCTTCGAATAGTTTTTTCCACCCTCAGCGTACAGCAGTACTTTCTGTTGATGGGATTAAATTTGGAATGTTTGGTCAAATTCACCCGAAAATTTCAAACGAATACAGTCTTTCTCCACAGACGTATTTATTTGAGTTTAATGTAACTAATATTGATGCTGCTCGTAATTTAAATTCTCGTAAACAGTACAAAAGCTATTCTTTTTATCCAGTCGTAAGTCGTGATCTGAACTTTTTATTCGATAAATCAATTGAATATAAAAAAATTGAAGATATCATTAATAAAAACGCCGGTCCTTTTCTTAAGTCAATTAGGTTATTAGATACATATCAAAATCAAAACAGTAAAGGGATTAACTTAACTTTCAATCTTCAGTTTCAGTCTTTTTCAGGTACTTTAGTAACAGCTGAAGTTGATGAAACTATTAATCAAATTCAAAATAGTTTAGAGGAAAATTTCTCTATTTCTTAATATTTTTCCCACCAACTAAATATTTAGTTATTGCTTAGTATTTGAAATAATAGTATAATATGCATATAGTTTCATATTTAAGAAGGTGGAATAAATGGCGGATGTGGCCAAGTGGTTAAGGCAGTGGGTTGTGGTTCCACCATTCGCGGGTTCAAGTCCCGTCATTCGCCTTTTTAATAAATTTTTGTAATTGACTTTACAGTCAATAGTTAATATTATCTATATTATTTAAACATAAAAGGTATACTTATGTCTCGTTATCGTGGTCCAAGAATACGTATTGTAAGACGTCTCGGGTCTCTTTCCGGTTTAACAAGAAAAGTAACTGAGCGTGAGCAAACGCCCGGTCAACATGGTAAACCCAGCACAGGAAGACGCTCTGTTTCGGATTATACGGTTCGATTAGAAGAAAAACAAAAACTACGCTTTAATTACGGTATTTCAGAAAAACAATTAGTTGGTTATGTAAAAGAGGCTCGACGTTTAAAAGGTTCAACTGGAACTTTACTTCTTCAGCTTTTAGAAATGCGACTAGACAATATTGTTTTCCGTTTAGGGTTAGCTCCAACAATCCCGGCTGCTCGTCAGGTTGTTAGTCATGGTCATATTTTAGTAAATAATCAAAAGGTTAACATACCAAGTTTTCAGTGTAATCCCGGCGATTTAATTTCAGTTCGACCAACTCAGACTTCAAAAAAATTGATTAATACTAATTTAGAAACTTCAAGCAGTTTAGCTATCCCTTCTCATCTAGAGTTTGAACCAAAAACTCTTTCTGGAAATGTAAAAGGTTTCGTTGAACGAAACGAAATTGGAATCACTATTAATGATTTATTAATCGTTGAGTATTATTCACGTAAATAGTAGTTATTAAAATGTCGAATCAGTTTAATCTGCCAAAAATTGTTTCTAGTCGTAAAATTTCAGGTATAGAAGAGCACAAAACAACTGTTGAGAAATTAATTAAATTTCTTGGTTATAGAAAAATTAAAATTTTTGGTTTGGATACAATTGATGCTTCAATAAAGTCAAATGAGCCAATTTTATTTACTTTTAATAATTCAAAATTAAACCAGATTAAAAAATTTAATAAACAAAAGTTTGTTCGTTTTGCTACAAATAAGGTTGGAAAACTGACAAAGAAGCAGGAAAAAATTAAGAAATGTTTATCAACAGTACCTATTTATACCGTAGTTGATGAAAGGAATGATTTAGTAATGAGTGTTCCACATTCATTTTTGGAACCAAAAAAAGAAGATAGAAATAATTGGGAGATCCCAATCTATTTTAGTTTTCTTGATAAAAAGCACGCCGATTTTTACTGTCAGGATTTAAATGAAGAATTTTCTTACTTAAATAAAACATTTGAGATTCGAACTCTTAATTTAGGTTTGTACTATGAACTAGTTTATACTCAAGGTTCTGGAAGTTTGTTTTACCTTTTTCCAGATTTAGAAGGTATTAAATCAGCAAAAACCCTATCGAAAACTAAGCTTGCTGGTATTGGGATACCATCCTTCGGTTATAAGAATATTTCGGTTAAAGATAGTCGAGGGAATCTATGGGATGGTAAGTTCTTTGATCCAACCTCTGGAGAACGTATTACTCCTGTTTTCCTTAATTGTTCGGATGCTATTAAGTATTGGAAAAAGTTTCGTAAACTTGAAACTGGTTTTAAACTTCCGAATCGTCCGCAAATTGAATACTTAAAATTAGACAGACAGATTTTTAGAACTGAAGAATCAGAATTTTTGAGTAAAAATTTTGTATTTTTCCCTTCTACAGATTATTTTAAAAATACGAAATAAGTGAGTTTATGGGTGCAACAGAAAAAGAGTATATTCAGGATTTAGAACGTTTAGAATCGGTTTTAAAATCTTCAAGTAATAAGTATCAGACTACAATTCAAATCGCTCAAAAAGCTAAAACTATGCTCTATTCAAATTCTGAATCAGAGAGTACGGATTTAACAGTAAAACCAATTTTAGTTGCGATTGACTCGTTTTTAGATTCTGATTAAAAAAATCTATTTATCAAAAATTTGATAAATAGATTTTTCTTTTTTATTCCTCAGCGTTTGTTTCGACAATTAAACATTCGGTTGTTAATATCATTCCAGCAATTGATGTCGCGTTTTGAATAGTTGATCGCGTTACTTTAGCCGGGTCAATTATACCAGCTTCGTACATATCAACAAATTTTTCACTACTTGCATCGTATCCAGTAGAGAAATCCTCGTCTTGAACTGCTTCAACAATTACCGGTCCGTTTTGTCCGGCATTTTTGGCGATTCGATCTAGTGGGCTTGTTATTGATCTCACTAGGATTAGGGCTCCGACCAATTCGTCTTCTTTTAAATTATTTTTTGCCCATGTTTTTAAAGTTGTTGCTAAATGGGCCAAGGTTGTACCCCCTCCCGGAACAATTCCTTCTTCTACCGCTGCTCGAGTTGCGTTAATCGCATCTTCTAATCGTAATTTTTTATCTCGCATTTCGGTTTCAGTAACAGCTCCAACTTTAATTATCCCTACACCACCTGCTAATTTAGCAATTCGATCCTGTAATTGTTCAATTTCATAAGCATCCTCATTACGAAGAATTTGTTTTCGAAGTTGTTCACAATGCTTCTTTACATTTTCGTCGGTACCTTCGTTTATTATTGTTGTGTTATCTTTTGTTACAATTACTCTTCTTGCTTCTCCTAAACTCTCGATTTTTGTACTATCAAGAGTAAGCCCTGCTTCTTCAGTGATTACAAAACCATTTGTTAGGATTGCAATATCTTGCAATATCGTTTTTCTTCTCTGCCCAAATCCTGGAGCTCTTATAGCCACTAGATTAACAATCCCTTTTAGTTTATTTAGAATTAAAGTTGCTAAAGCTTCTTTTTCGATCTCTTCAGCGATGATAACCAAAGGTCGTTTAGTTGGTATTATCTGTTCTAGGATTGGGATTAAATCTTGTTTTACTAGTGTAATTTTTTTGTCTGTAAGAAGTACGAATGGATTATCAAATATAACCTCCATTCTTTCTGTATCGGTTATAAAATAAGGTGAGATAAAACCTTTATCGAATCTCATCCCTTCGCTTATCTCTAACTCTGTTTCTGTTGAATTCCCTTCTTCAAGTGATATAACCCCATCTTTTCCTACTTTGTCTAACGCACTTGCTATCATTTTTCCAACTTCAGGGTCGTTTCCCGCTGAAATTGTTCCAACTTGTTCAATTGATAGTAAATCCTCAACTGGGACTGCGAACTCGTTAATTTGATCAACTAAAAACTTTGCTCCTTTTTCGAGTCCTATTTTCAGTGCGATTGGATTTGCTCCGGCTGCTACGTTTTTCATTCCATCTTTTACAATAGAATGGGCTAAGACGGTCGCAGTTGTAGTACCATCTCCTGCAACGTCATTTGTTTTTGATGCTGCTTGACGGATTAGTGAAACACCTGTGTTTTCAATATGATCAGGAAGCTCAATTTCTCTAGCAATTGATACACCATCGTTAATAATTTGAGGTGAACCGCCTTTCTTTTCTAAAACAACGTTTCTTCCTTTAGGTCCTAATGTAACAGAAACTGCTTCAACCATAACTTCCATACCTTTTTCCAAAGCACGTCTTGCTTCGTCTTGGTATAATATTGTTTTGCTCATAAATCTTTTGTTTATATTATTAACTTTTTATATTTTATTTAACCGATTATATCGTTTTATTTTTGGGATTTTTTAGATCTTTCGATCTATACATTTTTATGATATTGTCTAGGTTTAAGAGTCCTAGACATAATTAATACAATTAAAATATATGACTAAACGACCGCTTCATGGTACAAAAAGAAAATCAATTCGTGTTTCTGGCTTCCGTGCCCGCATAAAAACTAAAAGTGGGCGAAACGTTATTACCCGTCGTCGTAAAAAAGGTCGTAAAAAACTTACGATCTCTTCATAAGAGTATCTTTTCTATTATTTATTTATTATATCAGTCAATACATTGATACATAATAGTGCTTTTTATATTAATAAATTAAATTAAAAATTTTAAAATGTTTAACTAGTTAACTTTATTTTTAGAATGGGTTTTAAACAAGAATTTAGTCTACTGTTAAAAGCGCGTTATCCGCTTATTTATCTACCTACATTTGAAGAGGATAGAATTGAATATACGATTCGAAAATACGCAAAATTAACTCAGGGACAGGTTATTTATACTTGGGATTTCGTTGATGGTTATCGAAATAATCCTAATAACGCTGGGTATGCTTCCAGGAACCCTTTGCAAGCTCTTGAGTTTATTGAGAAGTTAACCGATACAACTCCAGTTATCTTTTTACTTAAAGACTTTGATCGTTTTTTAAATGACGTTGCAATTTCAAGAAAATTAAGGAATTTAGTTCGCCTTTTAAAGCTTCAGCCTAAGACAATTGTTTTGATCGGTTCACCGCTCGTTGTTCCTGAAGAGCTTAGAGATATCATTACTGTTGTCAACTTTTCTTTACCGAATGCAAAAGAGATTGAACAGGAGCTTATTCGATTATTTAAATCTTTGAATCAAGATTTTGATCCCGCTTTTATAGAGAATTTAGTTAGAAGTTGTCAGGGATTATCGCTCGAGCGTATTAGGCGAGTTTTATCAAAAATTATTGCTAGCAATTTGGTTATCGACGACCGAAGTATTAATCTAGTTTTAAGTGAAAAGAAACAGATCATAAGTCAAACTCAAATATTGGAATTTTGGTCTGCTAGTGACAGGCTCTCAGATATTGGTGGTTTAGAAAATTTAAAAAAGTGGTTATCACAGCGTGCTAGTTCGTTTTCCTTAAAAGCTGCGGAGTACGGTTTACCTTCTCCACGAGGCCTATTGTTAATCGGTATTCAGGGAACCGGAAAGTCGTTAACTGCAAAAGCGATTGCTAACGAATGGAAGTTGCCTCTCTTAAGACTTGATTTCGGACGTCTTTTTGCCGGAATAGTTGGTGAGTCAGAATTGAAAACTAGACAAATGATTAAATTAGTTGAAGCCGTGTCGCCTTGTGTTTTATGGGTTGATGAGATTGATAAAGCGTTTAATCAGGCTGATAGTAAAGGTGATAGTGGTACAACAAACCGTGTTCTTGGAACATTTATTACCTGGCTCTCGGAAAAAACCTCTCCAGTTTTTGTTGTAGCAACATCAAATAGTTTTGATGTTCTACCGTTAGAACTTGTTCGTAAAGGTCGTTTTGATGAAACATTTTTTGTTGGCCTTCCTTCCTATGAAGAGCGGATTCAGATTTTTAAAGTTCAATTAGGTTTAATTAGGCCGAATTCTACTGATTCTTTTGATTATTCAGCTTTAAGTAAGAGTTCAAAAAATTTTTCTGGTGCTGAGATTAAGCAGTCAATAATAGAAGGCATGCACATTGCTTTTAATGAGGATCGTGAGTTTAACACTTCTGATATTTGCAATGGCATCTCTCAAATTGTTCCCCTTGCTGATATTGAGAATAAGAAGATGGAGCAGCTCCAGAATTGGGCAATGTCTGGCCGTGTAAGATTAGCCTCTTCAGGTAGATAAATTTAATCAAATTTCTATATAAGTTAAAAGCGTAATCGAATGAAATTAAAAGGTCTTTTAATTCGATACCTAACTGATTTAAAAGCAGCTATTTATTTGCTGCTTTTGATTGGTTTTTTAAGTAGTGTTGGGACAGTTATTGAGCAAGATCGGGCTCTAGATTTTTATAAAACCGCCTATCCAATTGAGAACTCCTTTTTCAATTGGCAGCTCATAAGTATACTAGGTCTTGATCAAATTTATAAAACTTGGTGGTTTATTGGTCTTTTAGGTATTTTTGGGCTTCAGTTAGCAGGTTGTACTTTTTTACAACAGTTTCCTGCTCTTAATTTAGCCCGTCGTTGTTATTTTTATAAGACTCCTGGTCAGCTGCAAAAATTACCTGCAGTAAGTACTCTCGGTACTTCGAATAACAATAGTCTCTTAAATAGAATAGTTGAAAGAGATTATACTGTTTTTCAACAATCAAACTCTATTTATGCTTATAAAGGGATTGTTGGGCGTTTTGCTCCGATTGTTGTTCATATAAGCATGCTATTTATTTTACTTGGTGCTATTACAGGTGCTTTAGCTGGTTTTACGGCTCAAGAGTTAGTACCTAAAACTGAAACTTTTAGGGTTCAGAACCTCATTGCCGGTAATGTTTTTACTAAGTTACCTAACTTTTCAAACCGTGTTAATGATTTTTGGATTACGTATGATAAAACAAATAGTGTGAAACAGTTTTACACTGATTTATCTGTTTTAGATGAGTCAGGAGCTGAGCTAAAGCGTGAGACTATTTATGTTAACCACCCGCTTCAGTACCGAGGAGTTACATGGTATCAAACCGATTGGGATTTAGTAGGTCTTAGGGCTCGGGTTGATGGGTTATTGGATTATCAAGTTCCATTTTTTTCACCTGACGAATTGAAAAAGAAATTGTGGGTTAGTTGGCTTCCGATTACAAAGGATTTAAAAGAAGGGGTAAATGTAGTTGTTGATAATTTCCGTTCTAACGTTTCTTTTTATACCAACAAAGGTGATTTTATCGATACGGTTGAAATAGGCGATAAGGTTTATTTTCGTGGAAAGAGTATTCAACCGCTTGAATTAATCGGTGAGACCGGACTTCAGATAAAATCGGATCCAGGTATTTTCTTGATTTACCTCGGTTTTGTACTTTTGATGGTTAGTACTTTAATCAGCTATTTTTCTTATTCCCAGTTATGGCTTTTAGAGAAGGGATCAGTTTTATATGTTGGTGGTTTTACTAATCGTGCAAAACTAAATTTTGAAACTGAGTTTTTTAATCTGTTCGTTGTAAAATAAAAAAGAAGAGTTCATTTATGAACTCTTCTTTTTTATTTTAATTTTATTACGGACAGAGAGACTCGAACTCTCACGAGATGAACTCACTAGAACCTAAATCTAGGGCGTCTACCAATTCCGCCATGTCCGCTTACATTCGATTAATTATTCACTGCTTTCTTCTTTCGCATCATATACAAAGCTTGTTGACTCATTTCCCGACAAAATTGATTTTGCTAATATTAAAGCTCTTTGAGATTGTAATTCAGCTTTTTTATACCAATTTGCTTTCGTTGAGCGTGTTTTCATTTTTGATCTACGTTTCTTTGGTACAGCCATAGTATTTTTTAAATAATTTTAAATAGATTCTAACATATAAATAGATTATTTTCTACTTTTAATTGAGCAAGAAGGGATTCGAACCCCTGACACCGTGGTTCGTAGCCACGTGCTCTGTCCACTGAGCTACAAGCCCTAACGAATTATATAATTATATTATCATACAATTAACCTTTTATCTACATC
>JACLAA010006921.1_pt1 | contig 47652 bp, 54 predicted proteins | sample 8027891 | NCBI WGS metagenome assembly JACLAA01 (sample SAMN15724900, study PRJNA655200) | protist metagenome | isolation source: fluorescence activated cell sorting (FACS) single amplified genomes of... | place: Spain: Blaines Bay Microbial Observatory, Mediterranean Sea | collected 2016-01-19 | reverse complement strand
TTCTTTTAGTATATATATATTGTTTTCAAATTATGAAGTCTTACGCAATTATCCAGGCGAGTGGAAAGCAATTCTGGGTAGAGGAAAATAGATTTTACGACTTTGACAAGCTTCCTTTAAACCAAGGGGAGAGTTTTCGTCTAAATAAAGTTTTGTTAGTTAATCAATGTAATTCTGTTAGTATCGGTAAGCCCTTTTTAGACCAGGAGTATGTTATTGAAGCGACGGTTTTAAGACACTTGTCCGGTCCTAAAACGCGTGTTTATAAAATGCGGCCGAAGAAGAAGACGCGCAAGACTTTTGGGAGTCGTTCGAAGTTAACTCGCGTTCTTATTAAATCAATCACTAAAGTAACAAGTGCAACATCGACTTGTTATCTGTAATGGAAAGGTTATTAACTATTTTTATTTATCAAATTAAACTATGGTTCGAGTAAAAAGAGGTAATGTTGCGCGCAAGCGTCGTAGCAAAGTTCTTAAGCTGGCAAAGGGGTTTAAAGGTGCACATTCCCGCCTATTCCGTACGGCGAATGGTCAAGTTATGAAATCTTTAATCTACTCATATGTTGGGCGAAAAAGACGTAAGCGTGACTTCAAGCGCTTATGGTTATGTCGTGTAAATGCTGCGGCACGAGTTCACGGTTCATCTTATAGTAAACTACGTAATTCATTAAAAAACTCGACGGTTGAGTTAAATTTAAAAATGCTTGCTCAATTAGCACTTTTAGATAATGAGACATTTGCTTTACTTGTTAATGAAGTGTCATAGCTCAAAGCTGCATATCTAATCAAAGTTTTTAACAATAAAGAGATTCATCTAAATTATGGCACACAAAAAAGGGGCTGGTAGTACAAAAAACGGTCGTGATTCTAATTCAAAGCGTCTAGGGATAAAGGTTTATGGTAATCAACCTGTTAAAGCTGGGGGAATCGTAGTAAGGCAGCGTGGTCTAGCTTTTAAACCTGGTCGGGGAATAAAGGCGGGTAATGACTATACTCTTTTTGCTGTTAAAGAGGGTTTAGTTCAGTATGAGACAAATGGTAAAAAGAAGTTCGTTCATGTAATTTAACTTTAACACCCCCACTGACTTTTTGTAGAAGTTACAAGTTTTAAATTTTAAGCGAATATGTAACTTCTACTTTCGTTGTGTGATGTTTATATCTGACGCAGGTAAAAGAAAACGCCCCAGAAGAGAGGCTTTAGAAATAATTTCTAAAGCCCCCATCTTTACATGCCTAGTTCTAGACTAATCCTAAAACCAACGTCTTAGTAACGCTCACCATCAGGCTTAGAACCTGCAGCGTACGATTCTAGAGTATATACTAGTCTACGACCTTCAGCTTCTTGACGAACTAGCTTGAAGCCCGGCTCGTAAGCAGGACGCTGAACGATGAATGAAAGTACACAACTCTCAGTACCACGTGCGTTATCAAAAGCACAAACCTTTACGTAGTAGTTTGGCTTAGCCTTCTTCGCCATGTTGATCTCAAAAAGAATCGCAGCTGGATCCTTGATATCAAATAGAGGAAGACCCCACATTTCCCAGTAGTTGTTACGTGGGTGCGGATCATCAGTGTACTCAATCGAAACAGCCCAAGAGTTGTCGATTGCGTATTGAATTTGCTTTGAAATTTGCGCGTCAGTTAGGTCAGGAAGAAAAGAAAATGCACCTTGAGTTAGTTTCATTATATGTTACCTCTTAAATGAAAATGAATGTTTTATCCTAGTTGCTAAGAGCTTGTAAACAACAAGCTCTCATTAACTAAATTCTTATACGTTTGCTGTAGGAGTCTCTACGAAGTCAGCAGTATCTGTCGACGCGTAGTTGAAAGTAATATCCTTCCAAAGATCTAGCGCAGTTTGCAGAGGACCACAAGTCTTAGCTGCGTCTCTTAGAATTTGAGGACCTTCAGCAATGTAGTCACGGCCTTCGTTACGAGCTAGAACCATACACTCTAGAGCAACACGGTTAGCTGTAGCACCAGCCTGGATACCATCAGGGTGACCAATTGTACCACCACCGAACTGAAGAACTACATCATCACCAAGGTAGTTAATTAGTTGGTGCATTTGACCACAGTGAATACCACCAGAAGCAACTGGTACACACTTACGTAGAGAAGCCCAATCTTGTGCAAAGAATAGACCTTCAGGTAGGTTTACATCAGTCTTACAGTTTAGAAGAGTGTTGTAGAAACCTTTAATCATTAGAGGATCACCTTCTAACTTACCTACTACAGTACCGGCGTGGATGTGGTCACAACCAGCCATACGCATCCACTTACAGATTACACGGAAGTTCATACCGTGGTTTTTCTGACGTGAATAAGTTGAGTTACCTGCACGGTGTAAGTGAAGGATCACATCGTTATCACGCGCCCAGTGAGACATTGACTGAATAGCAGTGTAACCGATTACAAGGTCAATCATTACAATGATTGAACCTAGATCTTTCGCGAAGTTTGCACGCTCGTACATATCTTCCATCGTAGCACCAGTAGTGTTTAGGTAGTGACCTTTAACCTCACCACTGTGAGCAGCTGCGTTGTTAACACCTTCCATTGAGTAAAGGAAACGCTCTCTGTAACGCATGAAAGGCTGCGAGTTAATGTTCTCGTCATCCTTTAGGAAGTCAAGACCACCTTTAAGACCTTCGAATACTACACGACCGTAGTTCTTACCTGAAAGACCTAACTTAGGCTTTACAGTAGCACCTAGAAGAGGACGACCAAACTTATCCATACGCTCACGCTCTACAACTAGACCAGTTGCAGGACCTTGGAAAGTCTTAAGTAGCGCATATGGGAAACGCATATCTTCAAGTCTTAGAGCTTTAACAGCCTTGAAACCGAAAATGTTTCCGATAATAGATGCAGTTAAGTTTGCTAGTGAACCTTCTTCAAATAGATCAATATCGTAAGCGATGTAACAGAAGTAAGTATCAGGAGTACTTGGTACTGGGTCTACACGGTATGCTTTCGCACGGTATAGATCACATGCAGTTAGTAGATCTGTCCATACAACAGTCCACGTTGCTGTTGAAGATTCACCTGCAAGAGCAGCAGCAGCTTCAACTGGGTCAACTCCAGGTTGTGGAGTACAACGGAATAGTGCTAGAAGATCAGTTTCCTTGATTGCATAATCAGGATCCCAGTAACCCATTTTTGCGTAAGGGATTACACCAGATTCGTAACGTTCACTTTTGATTCGAGTACGTGATTCCACGGCTTGAGACATGACAACCTCCTTGGTTTAAGAGTTATACTAAACAATTGCTGGATTTTATATTCTTGGCTATTACCCAAAATATAACAAGCAAAACATAATATCTATTATTTTTTTATCTTGTCTAATAGCATATCATTAGGGGATACTAAAAGCGCCCCCATTTTATTTATAAAATACATAACTTTTATTAATGTGTATGCTTGCAACACAATTTTGCTTATTCTTAATACTATTTATATTGTTAAGGCTTTTATGTTATTATTATGGTTGGTACAATAAACCTAGTTTAATATTGTGACGCCTTGTTCTGTTCAACTCACTATCCGTAATGCCAGGATCCAGATTTGAACTGGAGACACGAGGATTTTCAATCCACTGCTCTACCAACTGAGCTATCCCGGCTTGTAAATTAGGCAACTATAAACGACCTACATAATATACTAGTTCAAGGCTCGCTTTTTGACAAGTATTTAAAACTAATAACATTTTATTTGTCATGAGAAAACTTTCTCCCGACCGACTGATTAGACAATTGGCAAATTTACAATTTGCAATTGGGTTACTTTTTGTTATCGGCATAGTCATTGCTTTAGGGACATTTATCGAACAGGATCAAAGTTTATCTTTTTATCAACAGAATTATCCACAAAGTCAGCCTATCTTAGGCTTTCTTACTTGGGATATTATTACATTTTGTGATTTAGACCACATATATACTTCCTATTGGTTTACATTACTTTTATTACTATTTAGCGCGTCGCTCTTAGCTTGTACCTTAACAGTACAATTTCCATCTTTGCGTCGTTTTCGTCGTTGGAAATTCTTTACAACGTTAAACTCGATAAAAGGTGTTGAAAATACTTTACCAAATAATCTCAACAATACCGTTAATTACCAACTCCATTATTCGAATTACCACACCTTCCGTCAGGGTAAGAAAAATTATGCTTATTCGGGCCTGTTGGGTCGGGTCGGTCCAATTGTTGTCCATGCAAGTATAATTTTGCTTCTTGCAGGTTCGAGCTTAGGCTCGTTTGGAGGTTATATTGCCCAAGAAATCGTTCCTCGAGGTGAAGTTTTTCATGTCCAAAATTTAATTAAATCAGGAGATTTTGGTTATGTTCCACAAGCAATAGCTTGGCGCGTTAATGACTTTTGGATAACTTATACTAATGAGTTAAAAACGAATCAATTTTACTCTGATTTATCTCTGCTTGACAACAATGGAAATGAAATAAAGCGAAAGACAATATTTGTAAATGAGCCCTTTGTTTATAAGGGGCTTACTGTGTATCAAACAGATTGGGACGTTGTTGGGTTAAAAATGAGAGTAAATACCGACAAAACTGTTCAAGTTCCCCTTAAAAAAATTACTAAAGGTGGACGTAAATTTTGGTTTGGTTCATTTGCGACAAGCACGGAAAAGTTTTCGTTTCTAGTTAATGATTTACGTGGCAATTTACTTTTGTATGATGAAAAAGGGCGTTTGATTAAAGATTGTTTTCTGGGTTCGCCAATTAATTTAAATTCTAAGGCCGGTAATGTATTTGAAGTCTTAGAGTTAATTACATCCACGGGGTTACAAATTAAAACCGACCCAGGAATTAGCACTGTTTATTTTTCTTTCTTTTTATTGATGTGCAGTGTTTACGCAAGTTTTATAAACTACGCACAAATTTGGAGTGTGGAAAATGGTGAACAAACACTAATAGCGGGAAATTCCAATCGGGCCGTTCTATTTTTCCAAACAGAATTCCGAAAATTGATTGGAAAAGTAAATTATAAAAGATAACGATAAGGTATTAAATGTTTTTTCTATAAAAGTAAATTATCGTATCAGTTATTTAATCTGAAGGTTTGCGATGACAATTCGATTGATAGCAGTTTGGGCTTAATTTTACGAGGGTTTACTAAACATTTCATTCCGTAGATGCAGATCTATAATGACTTTATACTCTTCGATTTTCCCTCACTTTAAAAAAGTTAGAATTGCATCATTTACCGCGTCGAGCCTACAATTATGGTTCCGAAAAATATACATGATTTATACTTTTTTTGTTAACTTGTTGGAAACTTCATGCACAATTTGTGTTTTCGGTCGTAAAATATATTACATATCATAAAATGTTTTTTAATAAAATAAAAATTAAACCGAATTACTTCTATGAAGCGCTGGTTCATATTCTTTTTAACTTGTATTGTAGTGTCGGCTACACCAATGGCAGCAGTAGCCGACGTCAGCGGTCTTGTACCATGCAAGGATTCCCCTGTTTTCAAACGTAGGCTCGAAGGTAGTGTAAAAAAATTATCTTCGCGTTTAAGTAACTATGAAGAGGGTACTCCTGCTTATTTATCCCTTGAGGCACAAATAGGAAGGACGGAAGCCCGTTTTGACAAGTATGGAAAACAAGGTCTACTTTGTGGGGCCGATGGTTTGCCGCACCTTATTGCCGATGGTCGCTGGAGTCATGCAGGTGAATTTATTATACCGGGTATTGGCTTCCTGTATACAGCGGGTTGGATTGGCTGGTCTGGGAGAAGTTATCTTCAGTATTCGAAAAAAACAGACAAGCCCAATGAAAATGAAATTATTATTAACGTACCAGTAGCCCTTGGTATGATGTCTGCTTCATTCTTGTGGCCCGTAGCTGCTTGGAATGAGTTAGTTTCTGGCCAGCTTCTTACACCTGGGGATGAAATTACTGTTTCTCCACGCTAAAGCGTTTTACTAATTTTTAATAAATAGGAAAAACTACACTAATATGGATAAAAACTTACTTAAGTATTTGTCGACGGCACCTGTTCTTTTAACTGCTTGGATGAGCATTACAGCAGGTATGTTGATTGAATTACAAAGATATATGCCAGACATGCTTTCTCTTGCTTCATATTAAAAAGCAGGGTTGACACTTCGTCATTTTTCTACGTCTAGCAATCTATTAATTAGATTAGAAGGGCTTTCAATTTTATGGGGGCTCTTCTTTTCGTATCGACCCACCAAAAACTTCCTCACCCACTTTTTTTACTATTGTAGTTCGATCAATAATTCTTTAGCCCAGGTTTATAATAAACCTCTCTTGTCGTAATTAAACGTTTCTCTAGAGAATTTGTCTTTGCGTAGTTAATATATATATAAACATGATACTAAAGAAAAATGAGGCGCCCCTACTTAATTTAGGGAGTATTTTTGCACGTTTGAACTACAAAATAAATTTTGACCTCACAAACACAAGTTCCACAGTATTGGCAACTGATATTTTAAGGGACAATATTAAGCGGAAATTATTTAAAATAGTTACTAAGAACATCGAAACTGTTTTTTTTAAGCGTACAAGATTTACAAAAGATGTACCTTTGTTTACGGACAAAGTACTTTTCTTTAAATTAATAAAGACATCAACGGAGGAATTTTTAACTAGTTTCTATGGTCGTAATATTGTTATTCGACCGGAACTTGTAAAGGATTCTTTTTATACGAAGTCATTGCTTGAGGAAACAAATGTGGTTTTTACGGCCCCGCTTGATGCCTTGTCGAATTCAGAATCCCACACTTTTCGTTCTCTATTTGTACCAATCTATGACCGGGCTTACGATAGTTTTGTTGAGGCACTTCTAGATAATCTTGTAATAGAAGTTTGTACTTCGGTGACATATTTAATTCTTCATGAGTTTTCTTTTATTTACGACATTAGAAAAAGTTTTTATCGTTCTAACTTTTTATCATTGCGTAATGTAGAGCGGTTTAAAAATAATCTAAGCTGGCAAACTCGTTTAAAAGCTTTTATAAAAAGGCCATCCTATCTTTATAACAGTCAATATGCTATTTGGGTTATACGTACTACGGGATTATATTTTCGCATAGTTTACGCCAATCGCTCTGAGGAATTGTCCCACCTTCGCCGTTTACCTTTATTAACACTTGTTAGCATTGAAGCTAAGGATTTTTTAGTTAGTCGTTTTGATGAACTTTTTTATTTCTTTGGCAGTACTGCAAGGTATACTTTGACGTCCGTAATTGGTCAAGTAATTGGCTTAATTTGGCGTGGGGTAATAGAAGGCCTTAAGAAATAGTTTAAATATCGATTTTATTCTGAACTTTAATGATTGCGTGTTTGGATAATGTACAAAATTAATTAAACTTATGCTACCATATTAAAGTAATATTATTACAAACTTAGTAGATATATTTCTATGAACGCACTTATTGGTTACATCTTATTAATGACGTTAATGTTTAGTTTAGCTGCTGGTCTTTATTTTGGCCTAAAAACTATTCGCCTAATTTAGTCAACTATTTATTTCTACAGTCTCTTTTAATTCTGTAGAAATACAAAATTAATTTTTAATGAACTATCAAAATATTGAAAAGAGTCCTTTAATAAAGTCTTATATTGAGGGTTCACGTAGGTTAAGTAATGTCTTCTGGGCCTTCTCAGTAAGTGCAGGTGGTCTTGGTTTTTTTCTCAGCGGATTATCCAGTTTTTTCAAAACGAATTTACTATTTTTTTCCGACTCAACTGGGATAGCTTTCATACCACAAGGCATTGTGCTTGTTTTCTATGGCACTGTAGGGTCGGTTTTGGGTATCTTTTTGTGGCTAACCATTTGGTGGGACATAGGGTTTGGTTACAATGAGTTTAGTAAGGACAGCCAACAAGTTACTCTATATAGAAAGGGATTTCCTGGAAAGAATCGTGAACTTCGTCTTACTTTCCCCTTCTCTGAAGTAAAGTCAATTAAAATGCTAATTAAAGAAGGCCTTAACCCTAAGCGCCAGTTATTTCTTTGCCTTACCGATAGTCGCGAGATTCCCTTAACGGGTGCTGATGAGCCCGTTGCCTTAAGCAAAGTTGAGACCGAGGCTCTTAATCTAGCCAAATACCTAAACATTTATTTGGAGACAGATTAGTGCCATCTAAGGGCGAACGACGGGAATCGAACCCGCGAATGCTGGAACCACAACCCAGTGCCTTAACCACTTGGCTACGCTCGCCTACTTGTATTTAGTAATATAAAACAAATTATACCATACACTCCTTAGCAAGATAAGATTTATCTTGCGGCCAGATTTTAAAGCCGTCAAAAGATTCGGTTTAAAACGTTTGAAACAAGACGCATTGCAAAATTAATATACTTATCAAGTTGTGTCCATATTTCTTTATATTCTTACTGTTTTGTGTTCTTTATTAATCAACAGGAATCGATTCTTAGCCTCCAGTTGGCAAGTATATTATTACTGTTGATTATTGTAATTTTTTACGTATTTTTACCTTTGGAAACGTATAACGAAAAAATACTTGTTGTTGATGATCAATTAAGCATTCGCCAGATTTTAGAGACACGCCTCTCACTCTTGGGTTATAAGGTTATTCTTGCAACAAATGGTGAGGAAGCGTTATTACTTTTTGAAAAAGAAAAGCCTCATGTAATAGTCTTAGACATTATGCTCCCTAAAATGGATGGATACGAAGTCTGTCAGGAAATTCGTGCATCTTCCCAGGTTCCTATAATTATGTTAACGGCATTGGGGGATATAGCTGATCGAGTCTTGGGTTTAGAGTTGGGAGCAGATGATTATGTTATGAAGCCTTTTTCACCAAAAGAGCTTGAGGCACGTATTCGATCTGTTTTGCGGAGGGCCGGAAATAGCATTGCCCCAAATTTAAATCAGAATGTAATTCAAATCGCGAATTTAATTATTGATACAAACAAACGGCAGGTTTTTAAAGGCAGTGAGCGGGTCAAATTAACGGGAATGGAGTTTAACCTTTTAGAGTTGCTCGTGACCCGTGCAGGCGAAAGTCTCTCAAGAGCTTCTATATTAGATAGTGTATGGGGTTACACTACAGAGCGGTATCTTGATACTCGTGTTGTAGATGTTCACATTTCGCGGCTCCGTTCAAAATTAGAAGAAGATTCCAGTAACCCCGATTTTATCCTAACAGCACGTGGGACGGGGTATATGTTTCAAAATTACACCACAAAATTAACCTAATCCTTTTCCAACCCTAATCGTGTGTTAGAATGGAAGTTTTTTTTTATTAAAAATCCTACAAAACTCATGATATTTTAACCATTACCCTTAGATAATAAACGACAAATGCGTAATTTGAACACTGATATCTATCGATGTCTTTTGCCCAATTTATTAGAAATACAGCGTGTAAGTTTTTGCTGGTTTCTTGAAAAGGGTTTACTACAAGAACTCGAAAATTTTAGCGCAATACGAGATTATTTAGGCGAGCTCGAGCTAAGTTTATCGGCTAAAAAGTATCGTATTAAAAAGCCGAAGTATACTTTAGCAGAGTCCAAGCGACGGGATACAACTTATAGTATTCGTATTTATGTTATTGCCCAATTAGATTATTTAATAACTTCAGAAAGTAAAAAGGGCGAAGTCTTTTTAGGTGATATTCCTTTAATGACTAACGAAGGAACATTCTTAGTTAATGGTATTGAGCGTATTATCATCAACCAGATCGTACGAAGTCCTGGTATCTATTATAAAAGTGAAGCAACAAAACAAAATTCTAGGGTTTATACGGCAAGTTTAATTTCTAATCGTGGCACATGGGTTAAGTTTGAAATTGATAAAGATGATATCATCCATGTAAAGGTTGATAAAGCAAAAAAACTTTCCGCCTATGTTTTTTTTAAAGCATTAGGTTTAGAAAAAAAGGAAATTTTTGAGGAACTAGAGTTTCCATATTTTTTTGAAAAAACTTTTGAGGGGAGCGAGATCGACAATATTGATGATGCCTTTTTAGAAGTGCACAATAAATTGCGGCCGGGTGAACCCGCAACCGTTAAAGGGGGTCAGCAATTACTTTATGCACGCTTTTTTGACCCGAAACGTTACGATTTAGGCCATGTGGGCCGGCATAAAATTAATCAACGTTTAGGTTTAGACATTGGTGAGGACGTTAGAATTCTTACTTCTAAAGATGTATTGCGTATAATTGATGAATTAATAAAATTCCGTCTTACACCAACGGTCGAAGATGATATTGATCATTTAGGTAATCGACGTATACGTTCCGTTGGAGAATTGTTGCAGAATCAAGTTAGGATTGGTTTAAATCGTTTAGAACGAATTGTGCGAGAACGAATGACTGTTTGTGAGCAAAAGTATCTTCGCGTCAATGTTTTAATTAACCCTAAACCTTTAGTATCCTCAATTCGTGAATTCTTTGGTTCAAACCCATTATCACAGTTTATGGACCAAACAAACCCATTAGCGGAATTAACACATAAAAGACGTTTATCAGTTTTGGGGCCTGGTGGAATAACTCGGGATCGTGCAGGATTCGCAGTAAGAGATATTCATCCGAGTCAATATGGCCGTATTTGTCCCGTAGAAACACCCGAAGGACCGAACGCTGGCTTGATTGGATCCTTAGCCACTTATGGTCGTGTTAATTCGTATGGTTTCATTGAGACACCGTTCTACAAGGTAGAGCAAGGTAAGGTAATAAAACAAAATTTCCCAATCTATCTAAGTGCTACAGAAGAAGATGACTATCATCTGGCGGCGGGGGATGTTCTTATAAACAAACATAATTTTATCCAAGGTAATAGAATTCCCGTACGATACCGTCAAGAGCTTATAACAGTTGCACCAGAAGATGTAGATTTCGTTGCTGTTTCCCCTATTCAAGTTGTTTCTTTGGCGGCAGCACTTATCCCGTTTCTTGAGCACGATGATGCGAACCGTGCTCTAATGGGTTCAAACATGCAGCGACAATCTGTCCCTCTTTTATACTCTGAGGCTCCAATTGTTGGGACAGGGTTAGAAGGTCAAACTGCGAGAGATTCTGGTATGACGCTTCTTAGTGTTAACACTGGGAAAGTTAGTAAATTATGTGATGGCGAAATTCATGTAACAGATAAAAAGGGAATAAGTGTTAAATACATCTTAAGTAAGTATCAGCGTTCTAATCAGGATACTTGTATTAATCAAGAACCTTTAGTTTGTATTAATGAAAAAGTTTTTACTGGCCAAGTGTTAGCCGACGGTGCATCTACGCAAGGAGGAGAATTAGCTGTAGGCCAAAATATTTTAATAGCTTATATGCCCTGGGAAGGCTATAATTATGAAGATGCCTTTGTAGTTAGTGAGCGTCTAATTTTTGAAGATCTTTTTACTTCAATTCATATCGAAAAGTTTGAAATTGAAGTTCGGCAAACAAAATTGGGGATGGAAGAAATAACATGTGATTTGCCCAATGCAAGTGAGGTTTCACTTCGTAATCTCGATGAAAATGGTATTGTTAACATTGGGGCATGGGTACAATCAGGTGATATTCTTGTTGGTAAATTAACCCCAAAAGGAGAATCAGATTATCCTCCAGAAGGTAAATTACTTCGTGCAATTTTTGGTGAGAAGTCGCGTGATGTAAGAAATACTTCACTAAAAATCCCCCATGGGACTTGTGGCCGTGTTTTAGATATAAAAATCTTTTCGCGATCTAATGGGGACGATTTACCACCTGGAACAAGTGAGGTCATTAAGGTATATATCGCTCAAACGCGTAAGATCCAAATTGGGGATAAAATGGCGGGTCGACATGGGAACAAAGGTATAATATCAAAGATCTTACCTCGCCAAGATATGCCATTTTTACCAGATGGCCAGCCTGTTGATATCCTACTAAATCCGTTGGGTGTCCCGTCGAGAATGAACGTAGGCCAAATCTTTGAGTGTCTCTTAGGTTTAGCGGCAGATCATTTAAATGTTCGTTTAAAAATTATTCCGTTTGATGAAATGCACGGTGTCGAAGCTTCGCGAGCACTCGTAAATAAAAAATTGAAAGAAGCAAGTCAAAAAGAGTCTTGGTTATTCTCCCCGGAGCACCCTGGTAAAGTTCTTTTACGTGACGGCTTGACCGGCAATTATTTTGATAACCCGATAACGGTCGGCCAAGCATATATGTTAAAACTTGTGCATTTAGTCGACGATAAAATTCATGCACGTTCAACAGGCCCATATTCTCTCGTTACGCAACAGCCATTAGGTGGAAGAGCTCAGCAAGGTGGGCAAAGGTTGGGCGAAATGGAAGTTTGGGCTCTGGAAGCTTTTGGTGCTGCTTATACGCTACAAGAATTATTAACCATAAAATCGGATGACATGCAGGGGCGTAATGAAACGTTAAATTCAATCGTTAAGGGTAGGCCAATTCCACGCCCGGGGACCCCGGAATCCTTTAAAGTTTTAATGCGTGAGCTTCAAGCTTTATGTTTAGATATTGCAGCCTATAAGGTTGGGGCTAATCGTGATACAAAACTTGAGGATAATGAAATAAATTTAATGGAAGAATTTCAAGACGAGAGCGAGGTTGTTCTTCTATCTAAACGTACAGAACAAAAAACTACCAGTTTAGGGTTAACAAAAAAAGAGCCCAATAAATTTTTTATTTCGGAAAATTTTTAAGTTTTAAAATACATTTTTTAGGGTTTAAATGGCAGTCTAATAAACTAAATTAGTATCTTTTATTTACATTTATGTTACGAATAGAGAGATCATTTGACTACATCAAAATTAATCTAGCATCCCCCGAGCGGATTCGTAGTTGGGGGGAACGTGTACTTCCAAATGGCCAGGTCGTAGGTGAGCTAACAAAGCCTGAAACAATTAATTATCGTACTCTTAAGCCAGAAATGAATGGTCTTTTTTGTGAGCGCATTTTTGGCCCTGTTAACGATTGGGAATGTCATTGTGGAAAATATAAAAGGGTTCGTCACAAAGGTATTACTTGTGAAAGGTGCGGTGTCGAAGTAATTGAATCAAACGTCCGGCGTCACCGTATGGGTTTTATTGAGTTAGCTTCACCTGTTACACATGTTTGGTATGTTAAAGGCCGCCCGAGTAAAATAGCGATTATTTTAAATATTTCATTAAAAGAACTAGAACAAATTGTCTATTTTAATTCTTATATCGTTACGAATCCTGGGGATAACGCGGAACTAAAATATAAACAGTTGCTGGGTGAAACCGATTGGGCGGCTTTTGATTATGCCCATGAAGGAAAATCAGATGTGGAAATTTCCATTGGAGCCGAAGCTGTTAAAACATTATTAGATAATATTGATCTTAAGGAAGAATCCTTAAAAATACGCAATCAAATACCTGTTGCTAAAGGCCCGGAACGGGATAAATTAATTAAACGTCTACGAGTAATTGATCAGTTCAGTGCTTCGGAATGCAATCCATCTTGGATGGTGTTGCATATTATACCTGTTCTTCCACCAGATTTGCGACCAATGGTTCAACTAGACGGTGGTCGATTCGCGACATCTGATTTAAACGATCTATACCGAAGGGTTATTAATCGTAATAACCGATTAGCACGTTTACAAGAAATTATGGCTCCCGAGCTCATTATCCGTAATGAAAAAAGAATGTTGCAAGAGGCGGTTGATGCGTTGATAGACAATGGAAAACGGGGGAGGGCTGTCGTTGGTTTAAATAACCGACCATTGAAGTCTTTATCCGATATCATTGAGGGAAAACAAGGACGCTTTCGACAAAATTTATTAGGTAAACGTGTTGATTACTCAGGTCGTTCGGTAATTATTGTAGGGCCTGAACTGAAATTAAATCAGTGCGGTTTACCACGAGAAATGGCTATTGAATTGTTCCAACCTTTTGTAATCCACCGTTTAATTTACGAAGGTTTAGTAAACAATATAAAAGCCGCCAAGAATATTATCCAAAAAAATGAAGCCTTAGCTTGGAAAGTTCTTGCACAAGTTATGACAGGCCATCCCATTTTACTCAACCGGGCCCCAACCCTTCACCGTCTAGGTATTCAGGCATTTGAGCCGATATTAGTCGAGGGCCGAGCGATTAAATTACACCCTCTAGTTTGCCCAGCCTTCAATGCAGATTTCGATGGTGATCAAATGGCGGTGCATATACCACTTTGTTTAGAGGCGCAAACAGAAGCCCGAATTTTAATGTTAGCTCCGAATAATTTCTTATCCCCTGCAACGGGAGATCCTATTTTAACACCCAGCCAAGATATGGTTTTAGGCTGTTTTTATTTAACTGCGAACAATCCTTCGCAGCAGTTAAGTGTTACACATTACTTTTCTAATTTTGAGGATGTCTTAATGGCTTATCAACAAGCAGAATTAAAATTACATACTTTTGTTTGGGTGAAACATTCCGGTCTTATGGATTATCAAATTGAAGATATGCGTGAGAAAAAAATAGGCAATATAACTCATTATACTTCGCCGTATTTACAAGTGAAAAAGGATATTGATGGTAATGTTCTAGCGCAATATATTAGAACGACCCCGGGCCGTATTCTTTTAAATGATGCTTTTCAGTAGTTACGAATTGTTCAAACCATTTTTCAAAAAGGAGTTATGCAAAACCACGTCGATAAAAAGTTACGTTTTACGAATGATGTAATCAATAAAAAAAAGTTACAAGAATTAATGTACCAGACCTTTCATAATTATGGAGTGGTCAAATCTTCTCTTATTGCAGATCGGGTAAAAAATTTAACATTCCACTATGCGACATGTTCCGGAATTTCACTAAATGCAGAAGACTTAAGGGTTCCCTATCGTAAACGTCAATTAATGGGTTTAACAAGTAACGAGGTTGAACTTACGGAACAAAAATATGGGGTCGGTAACATTACAAGTGTTGAACGTTTCCAAAAGGTAATTGATATTTGGAACAATGCCAGTAATGCATTAAAAGATGAAGTTTTGACTTACTTTCGAGAAAGTGATCCCTTAAACCCATTGTATATAATGGCATTTTCCGGTGCACGAGGTAATATTTCCCAGGTACGGCAACTGGTGGGTATGCGTGGCTTGATGGCGGATCCACAAGGTCAGATTATCGATTTACCAATTAAAAGTAATTTTCGGGAAGGGTTAAAAGTAACGGAATATGTTATTTCATCATATGGGGCAAGAAAAGGTTTAGTTGATACGGCCCTTCGCACGGCAGATTCTGGTTATTTAACACGTCGTTTAGTTGACGTTGCACAAGATATTATCGTTCGTGAGGAAGATTGCTTAACGACCGAGAGTTTATCTTATGATGATTTATTTCAACGATATGAGACCTCGTTAACATTAAAAGATCGTATAATTGGTCGTTTACTAGCGGAGCCCGTTTTAGCAGAAGATAATAAAACTATCATTGCGGAACGAAACAGTGAAATTACAATGTCGTTATTATTAAAACTACAGCAGGTAAATCCAAAAAAAATAAAAGTTCGTTCACCTTTAACATGCAATTCGAGTCGTTCTATTTGTCGAAAATGCTATGGTTGGCATTTATCATACTCAAGAGTTGTTGATTTAGGCGAGGCCGTTGGTATAGTTGCTGCACAATCAATTGGTGAGCCAGGTACTCAATTGACAATGCGAACATTCCATACCGGGGGTGTCTTTTCCGGTGATTTAACACGCCAAATTAGGGCTCCTTTCTCTGGTACCGTCATATATCGATTAGAATCTACTAGTACTCCCCTAGTCCGCACTATGCACGGTGAAAAAGGTTTTAGTTTAACTGAAACTGCGAATTTATACATAGAAAATTTAACTGGTACTCGTTGCTGCCTTCAAATTCCAAGTGGAAATATTTTGTTAGTCAACAATTTACAGAAAGTTTACACAGGACAAATTATTGCAGAAATTAAAAAAGATGCCAATTTAATTCTTGAAGAAGATCGAAAGCATATTTATACGGAAGTTTCGGGGGAAACTTTTTTCCAAAATATCGAGATTGAAAAAGTTTTAGATAAACAGGGTTCAATAACTGAAAAAAGTAAAAAAGCCGGCCTAATTTGGGTACTTTATGGTGAAAATTCTTCAATACCAAAAACTGCCTGTTTAAATGTTGAGGTTGGAAAATCTGTTGTAATCGGCGATAGTCTCGCAACACAGCAAATTGTTAATAAACATTCGGGTATTGTTAAAATTGAATCATCTCCAATAGGTAAACGTGTCAAAATTTTGAATTTTTCTTTACTGCTTAAAAATGCAGAAGTAAAACATTTTCCGGGCCAATCCCCCACTCTGACTCTTCAGGGTTTGGGGACTAACAAAAAGTTCGAATTAAATGTTGCAAATAAGGAATTTTTGTCGGCTGGGCAAACAATTGCAACTTTAAAAGAAGACATTTATAAAACACCTACCGGTGGTATTGTTTGTTATGACATTGAAGGGAACATTAATAGCAAAAAGCGCCGTAATACAAAAAAAGTTTTCTCAGGCTCGATTTATTGGATTCCGGAAGAAACTTATGTATTAACAACGGCTATTAGCGATAATTTAAAAATTCAAGTTGATACTATTATCGAACCGAACACAGAACTCTGGCCAGGCAGCTTTTCTAAATTGGGTGGGCTCGTTTGTTTTGATGACGTTACAAAAGAGCTTGTGATAAAAAATGGTGAACTTTTTTCTTTGGCGCCTGAAATCCACGATCAATTTGAGTTCGGAAGATTTGTTAAACCTGGAGAGAGGATTATTTCAGATATCTATGCTCAAAAGCTTTCATTTATTGAGTTAGTTGAAATAAAGGAACAATCGTATTTATTTGTTCGTCCAGTTCAAATCTTTAGTGTCCCGCGTGAGAAGGGCTTCTCGTTACAACATCTTTTCTTTCCTAAGAAGTCAGGTCAGAGTTTAAAGTTTAGGACAGTAAAGCGTCTTTTCTTCAAAAATTGGGAGCGTGTTAAATCCAATACTAATGTTATTCTTCTCCAAACCTTTCTTGTACTTGATGTAAAGTTAGGTTCTAGTTCATTACGGCCACAAGTTGAAACAATACCCCATGAAGAGAATAAAGATTCCTCTTATCTAAAAGTTTCTTTGTACGAAGTTTTTAAGCCGGTAGACAAGAGTATTACAGACAGTATTAATAGTTCTACAAATTATTTAATTAAAGAAAATCAGTTTGTTTACCCTAATACAAGAATTGCAGAAGTAAATCTTTCTGCGTCCCAGAGTGGGACCATAATTTCAGCTAAAGATAATTCTGCCGGCATGAAAGATCTTATACTTTTGAAAGGTAAGGACTTACAATCTACATTCTGGGAGAGCACTAAAGAAACATTGTGTGTCAGGGTTGGCGACTTAGTTAGGGTAGGTAGTCCATTGACAGACCGGCGTACGTCAATTTATTCTGGACAAATTTACAGCATTGACCAAGATAAAATTTCAATACGTCTAGGTCGTCCTTATTTAGTTTCAGAAGGAACAATTTTACGGGTTTCCCCGCGGGTAACTGTTAGGCGTTCGGATATCCTTGCCACGTTAGTCTACGAAAAGCTAAAAACCGTAGATATTGTGCAGGGTTTACCTAAAGTTGAAGAAATCTTAGAGGCTCGCAAAATTAAGGACGGTTGCTTACTTTCTCCTTACGAAGGCCATGTGTATTTGCGGCATTCAAAATTAGAAATTGTTAGTGCAGAAGGCGAAGTTAATAGTATTAACATTGATTCAAAAACACAAACTAAGGTATCTAATGGCGACTTTATACGAGTTGGGACACCTTTAACAGATGGGCCAATAAGCCCGCATGAAATGTTAAACGTTTTATTTGAGTATTATAGAAATCGCCTTCCAATTGATGAGGCATGTAAATTAAGTTTCAAGTACTTACAACTATTTCTTGTAAATGAAGTTCAGAAGACTTATTTATCGCAGGGTGTACAAATTGCTGACAAACATATTGAAGTTATTGTTAAACAGATGACATCAAAAGTTCGGGTCGAAGAAAGTGGTGGCACCACTTTACTTCCAGGAGAAATTTTAGGTTTACTCCAAGCTAGTGTTATAACGAAAACAGCTCGTTCCGTTGGCGACGAAGCGCCTTTTTACGTTCCGATTTTGTTGGGTTTAACAAAAGCTTCTTTGAACAGTGATAGCTTTATTTCTGCAGCAAGTTTTCAAGAGACAACACGTGTGTTAACGGAAGCAGCAATTGAAGGTAAGAAGGATTGGTTAAATGGATTAAAAGAAAATGTTATTATTGGGCGTTTGATACCTGCTGGTACAGGTTTTAATTGTTATGAACATCTACGAAAACTAAAACAAAATGACCTTACTGCAACTAATATGCCTAATTCAAATATTGAGTTGTTAAAAGAAAACGTTTTAAAATACCGTTTAAAAGAATAGTTCATATTTTTTCTGCGGCTATAAAGATATTTAATTTTCCGTAAAAATGTAGTACATTATAATAGTCTAGCAACTTAATTTAATAAAAATATAAAAATATATGGCTCGTTATACTGGAGCAAAGTTGAGAGTAACACGTAGATTAGGAGATTTACCTGGTTTTACAAGTAAAAAATCAAAATCTTCGCAGCGACCCGGACAGCATGGTGCAACTCCGAAGAAGCTAACTCAATATGCGATGCGTTTAGAAGAAAAGCAAAAACTACGTTTTAATTATGGTTTAAGTGAGAAGCAACTTATGAACTATATTAAAGAGGCCAAGCGTATTAAAGGGGCGACTGGAAATGTACTTTTACAACTTTTAGAAATGCGTTTAGACAACTTAGTTTTCAGGCTTGGAATGGCACCAACAATTGCCGCGGCTCGTCAACTTGTTGGCCACAAACATGTTATCGTAAATGCGGGTTGTGTTTCTATTCCTAGTTATCAATGTCAGCCAGGTGATGTTATTGCGATTAAAGACGCCAAGCCGTCTAAAGATTTAGTAAATACTTATTTAGAATCCCCCGCTTTATCTAACATTCCACAGCATTTAGACTTTGATAAGAAAAATTTAACAGCAAAAGTGCTCGGAATTGTTGATAGAGAGTGGGTAGCCTTAAAGTTAAATGAGTTATTTGTAATTGAATTTTACTCACGTAAAATTTAATCGCGGCCATTTCTTTAACTGGTTTTTAATTGATCTTGTCTTACGAAAGTTACTCAGAAATTATAGAACTAACTAAAAAATATATGACAGTAGTTACACTTGGAGAATTATTAGATGCTGGGGTACATTTTGGTCACCAATCGAGCCGTTGGAATCCAAAAATGTTTCCGTATATTTACACTGAACAGAATGGAATTCATGTTATTGATCTTGTTCAAACAGCTCGTTTACTAACACATGCCTATAATTATGTTCAATTAGCGGCCAAAGAGAATAAAAGTTTCCTTTTTATTGGTACAAAACGCCAGGCATCTGCTATTATCGCAGAAGAGGCAATTAAATCCAATTCACATTATATCAATAACCGTTGGTTAGGGGGTACTTTAACAAATTGGGCTACTGTCCAAGGTCGTGTGGAATACTTAAAGGAGTTGGATAAGAAAGAAGCAAATGGGGACTTTGAGCGTTTACCCAAAAAAGAAGCGGCTCTTTTACGTCGTGAGCATGATAAGCTACGCCATAATTTAGGTGGCTTGCGACAGATGTCGCAAATACCTGATATTGCGATTGTTGTTGATCCAAAACGGGAAACAACGGCAATAGCTGAGTGTAGAAAGTTAGGTATTCCGATCATTTCTATTCTTGACACAAATTGTGATCCAAATTTAGTTGATATACCAATACCTGCAAATGATGATGCTGTAAGGTCCATTAAATTGATTTTATCAACGCTTTCTGATGCTATCATTTTAGGGCAAAGGGGTGCGTCTTAGAAAGTAACGTGCAATTAAAGGAACTACTAGTCCTAGATTAGTAGTCCCTTTAGTTTTGTGGTAATAATTTCATAACTTCGACTTTACGGTGTTTTCTTTTTGTTCGAAATAGAATAAAGTGAAACTGTACGCTTTTCCTTTATCTAGGTACAATTAAATATAAGCAATAATAAAAATTTGCAATACTCACGTCGAGTTTTAAATCTGTTTATGTTTTTTTCGTTAGCTGCTGTCGAAGTAGGTACACATTTATACTGGGACATTGCGGGCCTAACAGTACACGGTCAAGTATTATTAGTATCTTGGCTTGTAATAGCTATTATTTTAACTATTGCAGTTCTTGGTACTCTTAATCTAGAGCAAGTTCCAAAAGGATTACAAAATTTTGTTGAGTCTGTTTTTGAATATGTCTCAGGCATTGCAAAAGAGCAGCTTGGCGAACATGAATATCGTCCTTGGGTTCCATATATCGGAACTCTTTTTCTATTTATCTTTGTAGCCAATTGGTTAGGTGCTTTAGTGCCATGGAAGCTTATCAAGTTACCGGAAGGTGAGCTTGCTGCTCCGACAAATGATATTAATACGACGGCCGCATTGTCGTTACTAACGTCCATCAGTTATTTCTATGGCGGATTAAAAGTTAAAGGCTTAGGTTTCTTCGCGCGTTACATTGCGCCAGTTCCAATTTTCCTTCCAATTAATATTCTGGAAGATTTTACAAAGCCTCTTTCTCTTAGCTTCCGTTTATTTGGAAACATCTTAGCCGATGAGATCGTTGTTTCGGTTCTATGTTTATTAGTGCCGTTATTAGTTCCTTTACCTGTGATGGTACTAGGGCTTTTTGCAAGTTCAGTTCAAGCGTTAGTGTTCTCAACACTATCTGCTGCGTACATTGCTGAGTGTGTCGAATAGATATTACATATCCATTCGGTAGAATAAAAAAGAAATTTGTTAATTTCGTAACCGTAGATTTTTATTTAAATAAAACAATTCCCTATGAATCCTATCGTTTCAGGTGCTTCTGTTATCGCCGCTGGTTTAGCAATTGGTCTAGCTGCAATTGGTCCTGGTATTGGTCAAGGTACTGCTGCCGCTCAAGCTGTTGAAGGTTTAGCTCGTCAACCAGAGGCTGAAGGTAAAATTCGTGGTACTCTTCTTCTATCTCTAGCTTTCATGGAGTCCCTAACAATCTATGGTCTAGTAGTTGCTCTTTGTCTACTATTCGCTAACCCGTTCGCAGGTTAATAGCTTCTCAGCGCTTAGTTTATTACTAAGCGCTATTTTTAAACATCACCTTTTTGAAATATGTGGGTTTAAAATTAAAAGAAGTCTAAAAGCATTATTCTATAGCAAAAATTAATGAATATATTTTTTATGCCCTTAATGCAGATGATAGCTATGGCCGAAGGAGCTGGTGGACTCTTCGATTTTAATGCTACATTGCCAATAATGGCTCTACAATTTGTATTATTAACGGTTGTTTTAACTTTTGTTTTCTATAAACCTGTTGCCAAGGTTTTAGATGACCGTGAAACAATGATTAATACAAACTTATCCGAGGCATCCGCGAAGCTTCTAAAGGCTGACGAATTGTACACACAATACGATGAACAGCTAAAGTCAGCTAGAGGTGAGGCACAATCGATTATAGCCAAGTCTGAAACTGAAGCTAAAGAGATTGTTGCTCAAGAGATTAGTGAAGCACGAAAAGATGCGGCTAACTTAATCCAACAAACTAATAAAGAACTTGAGGCACAGAAGTCACTTGCATTAGAAAAGCTTGAGACTCAAGTTGATGAGCTAAGTGAGCTAATTAAAGAGAAATTATTAGGAAAGCAAGCCGCTCTTTAGACGTTAATTATTCCGTAAATAAAATAAATGGATTTAATAAATCAGACTTTAAATAGTTTCTCTGCTCAAATCTCGGATCTTTCGGTTTCGTTCAACCCAGATATCTTTGAAGCGAACGTTGTAAACCTAGTCATACTAGTTTCTGGTATTGTATACCTAGGTGGAAACGCTTTATCGGCTAGTCTTGAGGAGCGTCAACAGAAGATTTTAGGTGCGATTCAAGAGGCAGAGGAAAGATTGCAGCAAGCAGTTGCTCGTCTTGCCGAGAGTGAGAAACAATTAGAACAAGCACAAATTGTCATTACATCAATAAAAACAGATGCAGAGACAACTGCGAAGCAAGTGAAAACTTCTATCTTAACAGATGGAAAAACTGAGATTGAGCGTTTAACATCGTCAGCTAAATCACAGATAGCTACGATTGAAGCAAAGGTTCGCAAGCAGATTTCAGATTATGTTGTTGCTTTAGCTCTTAAACGCGTAACATTACAGTTAGAAGGTAAGCTAAATTCAAATCTGCAACAACAAATTATTGATAGAAATATTTCTAAATTAAGCGATTAAATTATGTCAACTGTTGTAAGTAAAGTCGCAGAACCTTATGCTGAGGCCCTTCTCGACTTAGCGACGTCAAATGATACGTTAAAGGAAACTACAAACGATATGAATATCGTTTCCCAGTTTCTGGCAAATTCTAGTGACTTAAAAAAGTTTTTAAGTAATCCTCTAATTACTCGCGAAGCCAAAAAGAATGTCGTTAAAGATATCCTTGGTGAACAAATTGGTGCTAGTACATTAAAGTTTTTACTATTGCTTGTTGATCGGAACCGTATCGCTCTTCTTGATGGTATTGCTCAAAAATTTTTAGAGCTATCATATAAGCAGGAATCTATCGAAATAGCTAAAGTAACTTCGTCTGTTCAACTGTCTGCTCAACAGCAACAAAACATAGCAGAAAAGCTAAAAGTTATTACTGGTGCAAAGCAGATTAAATTGGCGTTAAAGGTAGATCCACAATTAATTGGTGGGTTTACAATTGAAGTTGGTTCGAAATTAATCGATACGAGTATCCGTGGTCAATTAAGACAAATAAGTAGCCTTCTGGGTGCTTAATTAGTGTAAGTAGCACTTGAAATTTTTTGAAAATTATCTAGTGTTATTTTTTTCAAAATAAAAAACTCTTTAATATAAAGTAAACTAGACGGAAATATGATCAACATTAGACCTGACGAGATTAGCAACATTATTCGTCAACAAATTGAAAGTTATGACCAAGATGTTCAAATCGATAACGTTGGTACAGTTCTTCAAATTGGAGACGGTATTGCTCGTGTGTATGGTTTAGAGCAAGTTATGGCGGGTGAACTTCTTGAGTTCTCTGATAAGACAATTGGTATTGCTCTTAACCTAGAAAACGATAACGTTGGTGCTGTATTAATGGGCCAAGGTATCGATATTTTAGAAGGTAGTTCAGTTCGTTCGACAGGAAAAATTGCACAGGTTCCAGTGGGCGATGCTTTCCTAGGCCGTGTAGTAGACGCTCTTGCTCGACCAATTGATGGAAAGGGTGATATTGCGTCTTCAGAATCTCGCCTTGTAGAATCTATGGCACCGGGTATTATTACAAGAAAATCAGTTTGTGAGCCCGTACAGACTGGAATTACGGCAATTGACGCAATGATTCCAATTGGTCGAGGCCAGCGTGAGCTTATTATTGGTGATCGTCAAACGGGTAAAACATCAGTAGCAGTTGATACAATTCTGAACCAAAAAGGTGAAGATGTTATTTGTGTTTATGTTGCTGTTGGACAAAAGGCTTCTTCTGTTGCTGCAGTAGTAACATCTCTAGAAGAGCGTGGTGCTGCTCCTTACACAATCATTGTAGCTGCAAATGCTGATGATCCAGCAACTTTACAGTATATTGCTCCTTATACGGGTGCTGCGTTAGCTGAGTACTTCATGTACAATGGTAAAGCAACACTAATTATTTATGACGACTTAACGAAGCAGGCATCTGCTTATCGTCAAATGTCGCTACTTCTAAGACGTCCACCAGGTCGTGAAGCTTACCCAGGTGATGTTTTCTACCTTCACTCGCGTCTATTAGAAAGAGCAGCGAAATTAAGTGATTCTCTAGGTGGTGGAAGTATGACTGCTCTTCCAATCATTGAGACTCAGGCTGGTGACGTTTCTGCGTATATTCCGACAAACGTTATTAGTATTACTGATGGGCAAATTTTCTTATCTGGTGATTTATTTAATGCAGGTATTCGTCCTGCAATTAACGTTGGTATTTCAGTATCACGAGTAGGTTCTGCAGCACAGATTAAAGCAATGAAGCAAGTTGCGGGTAAGCTAAAATTAGAGCTAGCTCAATTTGCTGAGCTTGAAGCGTTTTCGCAGTTTGCTTCTGATCTAGATCAAGCAACGCAAAACGAGTTAGCTCGTGGTCAGCGTCTAAGAGAAATGTTAAAGCAAGCACAAAATGCACCAATTCCAGTAGAGGAGCAGGTAGCAGTTATTTATGCCGGTATTAACGGGTTCCTTGATGATGTTCCGGTTGAAGAGGTTAAGTCTTTTGTAGGTAAGCTAAGATCTTACCTTAAGAGTTCAGTACCAACGTTCTTAACGGAGGTTAAAACTTCACAGAAACTTTCTCCAGAGGGAGAAGAAGTGTTAAAAACAGCTATTGCTTCTGTAAAAGCAATGTAATCTAGTTTTTACCTTATATTAGTGTTAGGCTCTAATAATTAATAAAATTATTAGAGCCTAGCCTCCCAACCACTTTAACCCTCTCAGATTAACTACTACGATATGCTTATAATAATCAAACTAACATAGACTTTTTACAACGTATACTATTAAATAGTAAGGTTTTCATTTCCTTCTGGTAACAAACCAGCAAAGGACCATTCTTTATTTCATGGTAAAAAGAGATTGAACTTTTCATTTTCCCACTTGATGCTAGCAAGAACTATTGACCCGTTTTCTTTCCCAGTATAGTTTCGCTTCTACGATTTATATGAAATTGTTGCTCTTGAACGTCTAGAAACGATTTCTCATGCTTTTCTTTTAATAAATCGAATATTTTATGTTTTGTACCATCCAACAGCCGCGACTTGTTATAGGTAGAAGAAAAATCTATAGAATTTAATTTTTATTATTCACTCGGGTACAACTTACATTTTGCATTTTTCGCATAAGGGGGTAACATAAAATTTTAAGATAAATATTAGTTAAAATTACAAAAATAAGTAAAAAAAAAACAGAGAAAACTAATGTTTTCTCTGTTTCTACTAGAGTTCTAGATTACTAATTACGCTGCAACTGCAGGAGCAACTAGAGCTACTGGTAAAGACTCACCAGCTGCTAGGTCTAGAGGGAAGTTGTGAGCGTTACGCTCGTGCATTACTTCCATACCTAGGTTTGAACGGTTTAGGATATCAGCCCAAGTGTTGATTACACGACCTTGTGAATCTACAACTGATTGGTTGAAGTTGAAACCGTTTAGGTTGAATGCCATTGTTGCTACACCCATAGCTGTGAACCAGATACCAACTACTGGCCATGCACCTAGGAAGAAGTGAAGAGCACGTGAGTTGTTGAATGAAGCGTATTGGAAAATTAGACGACCAAAGTAACCGTGAGCTGCAACGATGTTGTAAGTCTCTTCTTCTTGACCGAACTTGTAACCGTAGTTAGCAGACTCGTTCTCAGTAGTCTCACGAATTAGAGATGAAGTTACTAGAGAACCGTGCATAGCTGAGAATAGTGAACCACCGAATACACCAGCAACACCAAGCATGTGGAATGGGTGCATTAGGATGTTGTGCTCAGCTTGGAATACAAGCATGAAGTTGAAAGTACCAGAGATACCTAGAGGCATACCATCTGAGAATGAACCTTGACCGATTGGGTAGATGATGAATACTGCAGCTGCTGCAGCTACTGGAGCTGAGAAAGCAACACAGATCCATGGACGCATACCTAGACGGTAAGAAAGTTCCCACTCACGACCGATGTAAGCACAAACACCAATGAAGAAGTGCTGACAAACTAGCTGGTAAGGACCACCGTTGTAAAGCCACTCATCGATTGAAGCTGCTTCCCAGATTGGGTAGAAGTGAACACCGATAGCGTTAGAGCTTGGTACTACAGCACCAGAGATGATGTTGTTTCCGTATAGTAGAGAACCAGCAACTGGCTCACGGATACCATCGATATCTACTGGAGGTGCCGCGATAAAAGCGATAACGTAACAAGAAATTGCTGTAAGTAGAGTAGGGAACATTAGACAACCGAACCAACCAATGTATAGTCTGTTCTCAGTTGAAGTGATCCATGCACAGAATTGCTCCCAGAAGCTTGCGCTCTCGCGTCTTTGTAAAGTTGTAGTCATGATTATTTTTTAAGTTAAATGTTTATGGTCTTGAAAACCTCCCAGGACTTTTGCCTGTTAGTTATATTATTATAACTACTAGTTGTAAAAAATATTACACTATATTAATAAAGTACAAGCGTACGATAAAATGTCACTGAAGAAAAAGAAAAAACTTTTGTTACCCGATGATTTTTTAATTATTTGTAGTCTAATGGCTCTAGGTATAGTACCAAGATCCCTTTTTATTAAATACCCGAGTCGGATAAACTTTTCCATGATAAATGTTTTTAATGGATTGTCAAAAAAACAAAAAAGTCAAATTTCCAAATGTCTACATGATACAACCACAAAAGATGCTACAACCTATATAATAGGTTTGATTGAAAGTTCAATGCTCATAGATGCCTCTAGCTTGGAGAAACAAAACATGAAGTTACTGTGTAATTATTTAAAGCGCTTTCGTCTTTTCTTTTTATCCGCTTTTCTAAAGCAATACCCAACCACTCTTCCTTCTGTTTCTGTTAAAGATATTAACACTGCAGCAATTCGAGCTTTGTATTTAGTTTCTGGTATTTAGGTTTTATTTTGGGCAACTTCTTTTGTAATAGAAAAATTATTGGTGAACATTAACAAATTAATTGGTCTTTTTGGCGGTTTTTTATTGTCCAGTATTCTTGATACGACATTAGGAGAATTAAATGAGTGGGCAATTGTTGGTGCAGCTCTTATCGTTGCTAGTCTCGAGTTTAGCAGTAAACTTTTTTACACTGTTGCTACACGACTTAATAACTCTATGGCGCGCAATTCCTCTCTCTATAAAACTGCTGGCTTTTTAAACTCCGTTAAAATTGGTGTAATCTATGGCCTAATTGTTGACGCATTTAAGTTAGGTAGTTAGATCTACTTTTACTATTTTGAACAAAAATCCGCATTTTTAACTCTTTTGGGACTATCATTAGTAAGAAAATTACCAACCATAAGATGATAACTGACAGCCAAATTTTTTTCGCCTTAGCAATTGCAGCAATTGCAGCCGTATTCGCAATTGGTTTAGGGCGTCAACTGTACGTATAGAATTATTGCTTTTGCCACTCGTATATTTACTTCACACCAAATGAAAATGAGAGATAAGGCGATGTAGAAAATATTTCTACATTCTTATCTCTCTTTACTTTGCTTTTATAATATCTGGCCGTAAGTATGTAACCCTTTACCTAAAAAATTTACCCCTAGATAGCAAATCCAAACGACAATAAAACCAAAAGACGCTATTAGAGCTGGCTTTTCTCCTTGCCAATCCTTTGTTATACGTGCGTGGAGATACGAGGCGAACACTAACCAAGTAATAAGGGCCCAAGTTTCTTTTGGATCCCAACTCCAATAAGAGCCCCACGCTTCATTTGCCCAAACTGCCCCAGAGATAATGCCAATGGTAAGTAAAGGAAATCCAAAGCTGATAGTCCGGTAGCTTAAGTTATCAATACTCTCTAACAGGCTTAAGCGTTCTGATAAATTGGAACTTCTTTCCCTTTCAGACTCGGTTAATAAATTACTATAATTCTCAATACTCTCCGTTTTATAAAAAGCTGTATCAGCGAGTGGCTTACTAGAAAATGTTCGGCCATATGAGTTACCTTGCAACTCAATATTTCCACTTTTACCTTTAACAATAACAAGGAAAAAGATGGCAAGTAAAGACCCAACAATTAAATTAGCATAACTCAGCATCATTACAGTAACATGCATCATTAACCAGTTCGATTTTAATGCAGGGACAAGTGGTGCAGGTGCTTGCATACTTTCTGGTAAAGATAAACTAGCAAACCCAGTAACAAAAAGAGCAATCGGTGTGCTAATAGACCCCACTAAATTGATTTTTGACTTCCTTTCCAGAACGAAGGTTATGAATGTAATTCCCCAAGCTAGGAAAAGAAGAGATTCATAAAGGTTGCTTAATGGAAAATATCCAAAATTTAACCAGCGTAATGCTAAAAGAGAAAAAAGTAAAAAATTCCCAAAGATGTTTCCATAGGAACTTACTTTATAAAGAATCTTTATATTGGGATTAATTAAACTTGCCCAATAAATAATTGTTAATGTTAATAGGTTGAAGAATATTAGATTATCTAATAATGATTGAATATCCATTGAATCGAATAAATAAATTATCCTTACTTTCCCAAGAAACTTTTTACGCTACTTCCTCTTGTTCAATTAAAACAAAAAACAGTGCGAAACAAAGTCCTGGAAAAACAAGTGTTACAATCGGTGTTAAGATTGGTGGGAGAAAAGATGCAGTCATACTTTGAATTATTTATTTTTAATAAAAGTTTCTAATCGAACGAATGTTCTTTATTTCGTACAAAAATAAAACGCCTTATCTAATAATTTTAACATTCTATTTAAGTTTTCTTTAGAATTTTGGTGTACTAAATTTGCTTATTGACAACCTTTCTTTGACTAGGCTCTGTTTTTCTTTGTTTACTGAAAAAAGCTGAAACAAACCTTTAAAGTAATTGTTTCAGCTTATTTGTATTCAACTTCTCTTACAATTTAGTAGTAAATCTTACCACCACCCCATTTCTCGTTAACAACCTTTGGCTGCAGTAAAATGTGACCTGCAATTGCAAATAAATCTTCATCAGTTAAAGAGCGCATTTTCGGAAAAATATCAGCACTTTTAATACTTGGGTGGATTTCAGAAATAGAATCTAGCCCATCGTAAGACATTGGGTCTTTAAAATAGGATACTAAACTAGTTACACTGTCTCTGGCAGGTGTAGCTAAACTTAGAGATTCTGTATCCAGCCCAACGTTTGGGTTTGTCTTTGTTAAACCTCCAACGTGGCATGTTCCACATGCATTGTTAAATAGTCGCTTTCCTCGCTTTACTTGCTCGGGAGTTAAAACAACACTGTTTCCTTTAGCATCAAGAGGAACTGTTCTTGTATCTTCATCCAGCTCTAATGCATTAACTGATGAAACATTAGTACCAAATAAAAGAGTCGCTAAAATGCTTCCTATTAAAAACTTATTTTTTAGCATAATAGTCTAAAATTTCTAATTTTTTAATCAATATATAGTTAATAAATAACCGTTAAACTAAATTATAGAGTTTATAATAAAATATTCTTCAAGCGTTTGAGAAGTATTCGCTTTTTTTAATATTTTTAACTTCAATTCTATAGTTTAAACAAACAGGTAACTTTTTAACCGAATGTATTTTTGCCTGTAAACTTTACGTTAACAGGTTGAAGGTTCTTTCCGATCGAATGGTCAACATTACCAACTCCGACACGACCCTCATTTAATTTTTCTGGGAACACCCCGTCTTTTGGATGCAGATATTGCACTTCACTATTGGGGAAAATACGGTAGATTTTATAATCTGATATTTTAAATAATGTTCGAAGCTGAACCCCAATAGCTAAACACTGCTCTTTTTTTGCAAGGTACAAAAGATTCTCTCCTTTTTGCATTATCGCTGCACCACTTGTTGGCATTTCAAAAATCTGTTCCTTTTGGCTTGTCCATGTGATAGCATACTTTTCTTCTGTTTCTGCGGCACGAAGCCAGCCGCCAGTACTTCCACCGAATGTTGGGGAAGGTATTTGTAAGTTTAATATATCTGTCATTGCTGTGGGTAGTCTTTTTTAAGGAGCCCTCTTTTACAAACTCTCCAATATATGAATTAAACAGGCATGACCTGTCATGTATATAATTATATTACAAATATTACTATTTAACTTTGCTACCTAAAAAAAAAGCAAAGAACTCACTTATTGGGCCGAGTTGGATTTGAACCAACGTAAGCTATGCTAACGGATTTACAATCCGTCCCCATTAACCACTCGGGCATCGACCCACACTTATACATAGATATTACCAGATAGAAAACGTCTCGGCAAGTCTATGCCCTTATGAACTAATAAAAGGGAAGGAGGAAAGTCTCTAATAATTAGCAAATTGGTTTGTTTGTTTTCCTCTTTAACTTTTAAAAAATTCCGAGTAGCATCATTAGATACCGTTTAACTACCACTTTATTAGAAAAGGGTTTGTTAAACGGTATTTCTATTGCCGATGGAATTCTAAGAAGACTAATAGTAGCTTGTAAGGTACTGCTTTTGTGTGCTAATCCTTTTTGGTTACAGCAGGCTTACTTTTCTGTTGAAAAATCAGTTTCTATTACGTCATCTCCAGTTGCGCCATCTCCCCCGTCTGGAGATTGATTATAAACTTGTTGTCCAAGTTCCATAATGGCGGTTTTTATTTGCTCGTTTAATTCTTTCATTAAAGCATAGTTCTCATCTGTGCTTGCCTCTTCCAGCTTAGTTAGTAAACTTTCAACTTTTTCCTTTTCATCTGGAGAAATTTTACCTTCTAAATCACCTAGTTGCTTTCTTGTTTGGTAGCAAAGTGAATCCGATTGGTTTTTAAGCTCAATCTGTTCAGATTTTTCTTTATCACTAGCAGCATTAGCCTCTGCTTCGTTTACCATTCGCTCAACTTCATCTTTTGGTAATGTCGAAGCACCAGTAATAGTGATTGATTGTTGTTTATTTGTAGCTTTATCTTTTGCCGTCACAGATAAAATACCATTAGCATCAATGTCAAATGTCACCTCAATTTGTGGTACACCTCTTTGTGCTGGGGCTATCCCATCTAATCTAAAAGTTCCTAAGCTCTTGTTGTCTTTGGCTAATTCCCTTTCACCTTGTAGAACATGGATTTCGACATTTGGCTGATTATCAACCGCAGTTGAGAACGTTTCTGATTTCTTCGTTGGTATAATTGTATTACGTGGTGTAATTTTTGTTGTTATTCCACCTAAAGTTTCAACGCCTAAAGATAAAGGTGTCACATCTAATAGTAGAATATCTTTTACTTCACCGCCTAAGACACCAGCCTGGACTGCCGCCCCAACGGCAACAACCTCATCCGGGTTTACCGTTTGGTTTGGTGTCTTTCCGAGAAGTTTCTGAACAAGTTCTTGAACAGCGGGTATACGAGTCGAGCCTCCAACTAATACGTTTTGGTCTATAGCATCCGGAGTTAGCTCTGCATCTTTTAACGACGTTTGAATCGGAGTCTTGCAACGCTCAATTAAAGTAGCACATAACTCTTCAAACATTGCCTTTGTTAGATCCTTTTCAAGGTGTTTAGGTCCTTCCGGTGTTACAGAAATAAACGGCAAGTTAATGGAACTTTGAGAAAGCGTTGATAGTTCAATTTTTGCTTTTTCTGCCGCCTCCGTTAGACGTTGTAAAGCTTGGCTATCTTGACTTAAATCAATACCTTCACTATCCTTAAATTCTTTAATTAACCATTGGACAATCTTTTCGTCAAAATCATCACCACCTAGGCGCGTGTCACCCGATGTTGCTAAAACTTCGAAAACTCCGTCCCCTACTTCTAATACTGAAACATCAAATGTTCCACCACCAAGGTCAAATACTAAAATTGTTTCATTATCTTTCTTGTCTAAACCATACGAAAGAGAAGCGGCTGTTGGTTCATTGATGATTCTTAAAACTTCTAACCCGGCAATTTTACCAGCATCCTTTGTTGCTTGGCGCTGCGAATCATTAAAGTACGCTGGTACAGTTATAACGGCTTGTGTAACTGTTTCCCCTAGGTATTTTGAAGCATCATCAGCTAACTTTCGTAAAACTTGCGCAGAAATTTCTTCTGCTGCGAATTGTTTACTTAATGCAGGACAATCCAGCTTGATGATATCCTCGGTCTGGATTACTTTGTACGGAACTTGGCGCAACTCTTCAGTTACTTCGTTTGTCTTTCTTCCAATAAAACGCTTTACAGAGTAAAATGTGTTTTCTGGGTTAATTACTGCTTGGCGTTTCGCAATTTGACCTACAAGAAGATCTCCTTTCTTTGTATACGCCACAACTGAAGGTGTTGTTCTTTGCCCTTCAGAATTTGTAATTACTTCTGGCTTACCCCCTTCCATAACTGCAACTACGGAGTTTGTAGTCCCAAGATCAATTCCTATAACTTTTCCCATCGAATCTATTTTTTAAATATTTTTACACTACTACTTAGATAGTATGTCTTGTCATCTTTTTTGGGCAATGGGTTGTTTACCCCCTAAAAAGGCTTTGATGACAGTTTATTTCCAAAAAAAACCACCTAGCATTCGGATCTAAAGACTAAGGACTCAAAACAATTAAGCAACTCTTCTTATATAGACACAGTGTATGGTATTACTGTATAATATTGTTATTCTGGGTTTGAGGAGTAAGTTTCAAATAGCAGATTAAAAAACACTTGTTTTTTTGCATTGTATAAATAGCTAAATTGTCTAAAGGGTAATTAGTACTATGTCTGTAGGCCTATTCGGAAAAAAACTGGGGATGACACAAATATTTGACGAATCCGGGTCCATCCTACCTGTAACACTGCTAAAAACAGAAGCTTGTCAGGTGAGCCAAATTAAAACTACAAATACGGATGGCTATAATGCTATCCAAGTAGCTTATTGTGAAGAAAAGCTAAACAAAATAACAAAGCCTCAATTGGGGCACTTAAAGAAGCTTGGGGATAAAGGCTTTAGTTCATTCGGGGAATTCCGTGTAAATGACCCACAACAATTTAAACTTGGGCAGAGTATTACATTGACCGCTTTTGCTGTTGGGCAAAAAGTAAAGGTAACAGGAAAGAGTATTGGTAAAGGCTTTGCTGGTAACCAAAAGCGTCATAACTTTAGCCGCGGTCCTATGACACACGGTTCAAAGAACCATCGCCTACCTGGTTCGATTGGAGCCGGAAGTACGCCGGGTAGAGTATATCCAGGAAAGAAAATGGCTGGTCAACTTGGTGGTAAGACGGTCACTATAAAAAATAGTGAAATTCTTTTTATTAACGCCGAGGAAAATATTTTAGTTCTAAAAGGCTCTTTACCTGGGAAGAAAAACACTATGCTAAAGATCCAACCAAAGGACTAAAATCCTGTCTCCGTTAATTTTAGACAGCTAAAATTTTTTAGCTACTTGTATTTATTATAAACTTCATATATGAGTTTAGATCAGAAATCATTAATTGATTTAGTAAAGCACCCTCTTCTAACAGAGAAGACTATTAAGCTAATTGAGCAGAATCAATACAGCTTTGCAGTTGATCGTCGCGCTACGAAACCTCTAGTTAAAGCAGCTATTGAGCAGCTATTTGACGTAAAGGTTGTGGCAGTAAATACCTCTCGACAGCCGACTAATAAGCGCCGGGTAGGTAAGTTTATTGGTAAAAAAGCTTGTTTTAAGAGAGCAATTGTTACGTTAGCGCCAGAAAATTCAATTACACTTTTCGAAGATGTATAGGGAAATAGTTTTGAGCGCAACAAATTAGATCGTATTAAATAACTAGAAATATATGGCAATTCGTTTGTATCGGGCATATAGCCCTGGCACACGTTCTCGGTCTAGTTTATTTTTTGATGACATTTCAACAAATAAACCAGAAAAGTCTCTAACCTATGGTAAAAAGCGTTGTGGGGGACGTAATAACAGAGGGATAATAACACTGCGTGGGCGCGGTGGTGGACACAAAAAGAAATACCGTCTTATTGAATTTCGCCGACGTGAGACAACTAGTGTAGCGAAAGTTGTAAGTATTGAATATGATCCAAATCGAAATGCAAGAATAGCTTTGTTGCATTACGATGATGGAGCAAAAAAGTATATAATTGCCCCGCGCTCCTTAAAGGTTGGGATGCCAATTTATTCGGGTAGTAAAAGTCCAATTGAAATTGGTAACGCAATGCCGCTTGAATTTATACCATTAGGGAGTATTGTCCATAATATTGAGTTGACTCTTGGTAAAGGTGGGCAAATTGCGCGGGCTGCTGGAACATATGCTCAAGTAATTGCAAAAGAAGGAGATTTTGTTACGCTAAAGCTGCCTTCAAACGAAGTTCGTTTAGTAAACAATAGGTGTTATGCGACTCTTGGGCAAGTTGGAAACGTTGAGTTTGTTAACGTTACCTTAGGTAAGGCTGGTCGGAAGCGTTGGTTAGGGAAAAAGTCAAAAGTTCGTGGTGTTGTAAAGAACCCTATTGATCACCCGCATGGTGGGGGTGAAGGTCGATCGCCGATTGGTCGTAGTAAGCCCGTTACGCCATGGGGTAAACCTGCTTTAGGGATCAAAACCCGTTTACCTAAAAAAGCAAGTGGTCGTTATATCTTGCGCGCCCGACGTTAATAAAAATTAAAACTAATCCATAAGACTTAAGTAATGACACGTTCTTTAAAAAAAGGACCTTTTGTCGCATCTCATGTTCTCGAAAAGGTCGAGCAAATGAATACGGCTGGTCAAAAGGATATTATTAAGACATGGTCACGTTCAACAACAATTCTTCCCAATATGATTGGTCATACATTTGCTGTTTACAATGGTCGCCAACATTTACCCGTTTTTGTAACCGACCAAATGGTGGGGCACAAATTAGGGGAGTTTGCCCCGACTAGAACGTTCCGCTCACACATTAAAAAAGATAAAAAAGGAAAACGTTAGTTTTAATAAGGCGATATGAAGACAATTGCGATTGAAAAAAATGAAGCCCGTGCTGTTTCAAAGTACATTAGGATGTCTCCTAGTAAAATAAGACGGGTTTTACGACAAATACAAGGTAAATCTTATAAAGAGGCTCTAATTTTATTAGAGTTCATGCCCTATGCTTCTTGCGAACCAATTATTAAAACATTGCGTTCCGCAGCTGCAAATGCGAAGAATAACAAGGGGTTTGATGAAACGAAATTAACAGTTCGTTCAGCTTTTGCTAATCAAGGTCCAACTATGAAGCGTTTTCGACCAAGAGCTCAAGGAAGAGCTTATAGAATTATGAAAGCTACGTCTCATATTACTATTGTTGTTGCTGCGTAGCTGTTTGACAGTTTAAAAATTTACGTAAATTTTATTTGTGGGACAAAAAACACATCCAAACGGTTTTAGGATCGGAATTAACAAGGCACAAAGTTCAACATGGTTTGCTAACTATGGTGCATTTAGTGAAGTTTTAAAAGAAGATTATAAGATTCGCCAATTTTTTGAAAAAGAATTTGACGCAATTTATAACAAAGCAGGTATTTCAAAACTAGAGATTAAAAGAAAAGTTAACCAATTAGAATTATTGATTTATGCTGCTAGACCAAAAGCGATAGCAGTTGATTCAAGTAACGATAACGTTATTGTTGGGTTAAAAGTTAGCTTAAAAAAGATTCTTAAAGAATCAAAGCAAATCCGCATTAAGGTACTACAAATCCAGAAGAGTGAAAGTGAAAGCTCGCTTGTAGCCAGATCTTTAGCCGATCAACTTGAAAAAAGGGTGGCTTTCAGAAAAGCGATCCGCCAGACTACTCAAATGCTACAAAAAAGTGGTGTTAAAGGTTTTAAAATTCAAGTCTCAGGACGATTAAATGGTGCTGAAATTGCACGTGCCGAATGGGTTCGCGAAGGTCGGGTACCACTACAAACGATCCGAGCTGATATTAGTTACGCCAGCCAAAAAGCCTTTACTATTTATGGTGTACTTGGTATTAAGGTTTGGATCTTTAACAAAGAAATTATTTAACGTCTATATAAGAGAATTTTATGTTACTCCCGAAAAGAACGAAATTTCGTAAAGTACATCGAGGAAGACTTAAAGGAACTTCAAAGGCAAATACGATTGTCTTTGGAGATTATGGGATCCAGGCTCAAGAGCCCGTTTGGCTAACGTCACGACAAATTGAAGCGACGCGACGCAGTATTACCAGATATGTGCGTAAAACAGGTAAAATTTGGATTCGTGTTTTCCCAGACAAGCCAATTACCGAACGTGCAGCAGAATCGCGTATGGGATCTGGAAAAGGTGCCGTGGATTATTGGGTTGCCGTTATTAAGCCTGGTGCTGTGCTATTCGAAATAAATGGTTTAGACAAAGCTCGTGCTTTTCAAGTTTTAAAACTTGCTTCTTATAAGCTTCCAATCAAAACAAAAATTATTAGCCGTGAAAGCTAAAGGGTTTTCATTTTGGGAATGGGGCAACTTATTAAGAATCTAAATAGGTAAAATATTAAATGGCTATAAAAGAAAGAATCGGTATTGTAGTTAGCGATAAAATGGATAAGACTCGTATTGTCGCAGTAAATACTCGAGTTATGCATAAACGTTACGGAAAAGTAATTACTCGTACTAAACGTTATGCAGTTCACGATAGCGAATTTAATTCGTCTATCGGAGATCAAGTTCGTATCCGTGAAGCACGCCCTTTAAGTAAGACAAAAAATTGGGTTCTAACGGATGTTGTAAGAAAATCTTCAACTTAATTTAAAAGAATATGATTCAACCGCAAACTTGTCTAAGAGTCGCAGATAATAGTGGTGCAAAAAAGCTAATGTGTATTCGCGTTCTTGGAAGTAACCGTCGATACGGTTATGTCGGCGATGTAATTATTGGTGTTGTGAAAGATGCTACACCAAACCTTACTGTAAAGCGTTCTGACGTTGTAAGAGCTGTTATTGTTCGTACAAAACAATCTATTCGTCGAAAAGATGGCTCACGTCTTCGTTTTGATGACAATGCCTCTGTTATTATTAACAAAGAAAATAATCCACGTGGTACAAGGGTTTTTGGTCCTATTGCTCGTGAGCTGAAAGAAAAGGGTTTTACAAAAATTGTTTCCTTAGCACCTGAAGTACTGTAGTACAAAGTTTTATCTCTATTCCTTAGATAGATAGAAAGATTAAGATTTAATATAAGATGCAAAAAGATATAAAAACGCTATACCGGGAAAAAGTTGTCCCAGCAATGATCAAAGATTTCGGCTATAAAAATATTGAGCAAGTGCCGAAACTAATAAAAATTTCTGTAAACCGCGGTCTTGGTGAAGCGTCAAAGAATTCCAAAGAATTGGAAGCTAGCCTACAGGAAATCGCGACTATTACGGGCCAACAACCAACTCTCAATAAAGCAAGAAAATCGGTCGCGGGATTTAAAATTCGCGATGGTATGCCTGTTGGAGGATCGGTAACTTTACGCCAAGGCCAAATGTACAATTTTCTAAACAAGTTAATTAACATTGTCCTACCTCGTATTCGAGATTTTCGAGGAATCAACCCAAATGGTTTTGATGGTCGAGGAAATTATAATCTGGGGTTAACGGAACAATTAATGTTTCCTGAAATTTCATATGATGATGTAACGCAATTACATGGTTTTGATATTTCGATTGTAACAACAGCAAAAACAGATGAAGAAGCTTATGCTCTTCTAAAAGGTTTTGGTATGCCGTTTAAAGCCTCTTAGTTTTTTAGAAAATCCAATAAGAATGACTACAGATACTATCGCAGATATGCTAACTAGAATTCGTAATGCGAATTTAGCGAAGCACCAAATTGTTCAAATACCTTCAACAAACGTTACGCGTAATATCGCCGATCTTCTTTTAGCAGAAGGTTTAATTGATTCCTTTGAAGAGTTAAAAAATGGACTAAAAAGCTCTCTCCTTCTATCACTAAAATATAGTGGCAAAGAAAGGATTCCTACAATCACAAAGATTACTCGAGCTAGTAAACCCGGTTTACGTTTATATAGCGGTTATAAAAAGATGCCTAAAGTCTTAGGTGGTTTTGGTACTGCTGTTGTTTCAACCTCACGGGGGTTGATGACAGATAAGAAGGCACGAGAAGAGGGCGTAGGTGGTGAATTACTATGTTATATTTGGTAAATAATTTTCATATAAAAAATGTCTCGTATAGGTAAACAGTTTATAGTAATACCGGATAAAGTAAGTGTAAAACTAGAAGGTCAAAAAATCTCCGTGGAGGGTCCAAAAGGAACTTTATCGCGTATTTTACCTTCATTGATATGCTGTACAGTAAATGAAGAAGAAAAAAAGCTTTTTTTAGAAAAAGCTCAGCAAACGAAACTAGCGCAGGCTCTATATGGCTTATCACGTACTCTTGTTGCCAATATGGTAACGGGAGTTTCAGAAGGCTTTAATAAAAGGTTACAACTCACAGGTGTTGGTTACCGGGCACAATTAGATGGTAAAGATCTTGTTTTAAACATGGGGTACAGCCATCCCGTAAAAATGCTTACACCAACTTCTCTATCAGTAAAAGTTGAAAACCCAACAAGTGTTCTTGTATCCGGGTTAGAAAAAGATGCCGTTGGGGAATTCGCCGCTAAAATAAGAGCTGTTCGTCCACCTGAACCTTATAAAGGGAAAGGGATTGCATATGAAGGGGAATTTATTCGCCGTAAAGCTGGTAAAACAGGTAAGTAAAAAGAACTCTCATTGTACATAAAATTCTTTGTAACGAAATAACGAGTAAATTTAAATTATGGCAAGTCCAAAAAGAGCTTATAAAGCAAAGCCTGAATGGTCAGAGCGTGTTGTTTCTATTCAACGTGTAACAAAGGTCGTAAAAGGTGGAAAGAAAATGAGTTTTCGTGCGGTTGTAGTTGTCGGAAATGAACAAGGTAAAGTAGGTGTTGGAGTAGGTAAAGCAGGAGATGTTATTACTGCAGTTCGTAAAGGTGTTACAGATGGTAAGAAACATATTATCGAGGTTCCTTTAACAAGCTCAAACTCAATACCTCACCCAATAAATGGGCGTTTTGGTGCGGCAAAGCTTGTTCTTAGGCCATCTGCCCCGGGTTCAGGTGTTATTGCTGGTAGTTCGATTCGAACTGTCTTAGAGTTAGCTGGCATAAAAAATATTTTATCAAAGCAATTAGGTTCGAATAATTTATTAAATAATGCGCGGGCTACGGTAAATGGGTTAAGTTTATTACGTTCATATACTGCTTAAAAGTTTTGTTAGCAGATAAAGTTAACGAGGCCAATTAAAAACTTCCAAAGAGTTTTTATATTTAAACTACGGAGGATTAAAGATTAAATGAAAACATCAGAGACAATAAGTCTACTAAGGGCAAAAATAGCACGGATTTTAGGTTTGTTGCTTTTAGTTAGGTTATGCCTTTACATCCCTGTCCCAAATGTCGATCTTGACATTTTCTCGCAAGGGCAGGTATTAAACCCTCTGTTTGGTTTCGCCAAAACATTAACTGGTAGCTCTTTTTTAGGGTTGGGCTCATTGGGTATTCTACCATATATTAATGCATCCATTATTGTTCAGTTATTAACGTCGGTCATTCCCAGTTTAGAGAAACTGCAAAAAGAAGAAGGTGAATTAGGTCGCCAGAAAATTAGTCGTTATACCCGCTATTTAACTTTTGGTTGGGCTGTTGTTTTAAGCACCGCCATTGCAATATTTTTAGTGAAACCTGTGGTTTTCAATTGGAGTGTTGGTTTGGCTTTAAAAATTATCTTGTCGTTAACAACAGGTTCTTTACTTTCAATGTGGTTTGCCGAGCTTATTACTGAAGAAAGTCTGGGTAACGGTTCATCGATGATCATATTTATTAATATCGTAGGTAGTATACCGAATAATTTTAATGGTTTTACTAAAGGATTAGCTAGTGGTACCTACTTAAGTAATTTCATTTTGGCCGGCCAAAGTTTATTGGTCTACTTGTTTATCGTTTTTATAATTGTTGTTTTCCAAGATGCTTATAAAAAAATTAACATTGTATCTGCAAAACAATTAAATTTAAATTACTCTGAGCAAATACAAACCACGACGGAATTAAAAAATAGCTATATTCCAATAAAATTAAATCAGGGGGGTATTATGCCTCTAGTTTTTAGCTCAACAATAGCTACTTTGTTATATTACCCATTGCAATTGTTTGCAAATTCGGGAGTTGGAAAGTCCCTTGTCTTTTTACCAACAATTTTACCGTTTTACTCTTTTGGCTTAAACATCTTATTAGTAGTATTTTTTAGCTGCTTTTACGCTTTGTTGGTTCTAAAGCCCAATGACATCGCGCAAAATTTAGCTAAGATGGCCTATAGTGTTCCAGGTATTCGGCAGGGGGATCAAACAAAACAGTATCTGGAGCAAATTGTGGGTCGTTTATCTTTTATGGGTGGTTTATTTCTTGCGTTTTTAGCATTTTTTCCTATTCTCTTAGGCAACATTTTTCACTTTACACTTTTTAAGAATGTGACATCGTTATTAATCTTAATTGGTGTTATTACAGATACGACAGCCCAAATTCGCGGTTACTTAATTTCTCGTAACTATGAGGGGTTTAAAAAGACATAGACTTTTACTCTTAAGTAAGTTAGCATTTAAAGAAGGTTCTGAAACAATAAATGCTATTTTATTATCATTCATAGGGTCTATTTTAGAATGGATGTTATGGAAATTAACCATTATATTAGATTTGCATAAACAATTATGAAAGTTGTAAGTTCCATCGGCAATTTGAAGAACCGTTCAAAAGATTGCCAGGTTGTAAAGCGACGAGGTCGAATTTACTTAATTTGTAAAACGGATCCGCGTTTAAAAGTTAGGCAGGGCCGAGCAAAAATGAAGCGTAAATAATAAAATTAAGTTACATATGGCACGTATATCAGGAGTAGATCTTCCGCGAAATAAGCGGATCGACATTGGTTTAACATATGTGTTCGGTATTGGCCGTACTACTGCAAAGCAAATAATTCAAGATGCGAAAGTAGCCCCCCATATTCGTTGTGGCGATTTGTCGGATGAAGAGATTACTAGTATTAGAGCAGTTGTGGATAGTAATTATCAAACGGAAGGTGATCTTCGGCGTGTGTATTCGCAAAATCTAAAGCGTTTAACTGAAATAGGTTGTGCAACTGGCCGTCGTCATCGAGTTGGTTTGCCGGTACGTGGTCAGAGAACACGTACAAATGCCCGTACACGAAAGGGGAAAGTTAAAGTTGTTGTTGCAAAGAAGTCACGTTAATACAATTGACAATTTTATCTTTAGAATAATCAAAAACAAATATTATTTAACTTAATATGGTTAAACAAATAAAGCGATTTTCAAACAAGAAATCGAAAAAAACAATAACTACAGGTGTCGTTCATATTAAGTCGACATTTAACAATACAATTGTTAACATCACAGATAAGACTGGTAACACATTGTTTTGGGCCTCGGCTGGTGGTAGTGGGTTTAAAGGTGCAAAGAAGGGTACCCCTTTCGCTGCACAATCCGCGGCAGAGAAAGTTGCATCCCAAGCTTATGAGCAGGGTATGAGACAAGCTGAAGTTGTCGTAAGTGGTCCCGGTAGTGGACGTGAGACAGCTATTCGTGCTCTGCAGGGTTGTGGGTTGGAAGTTTTAGTTATCAAAGATATTACGCCGGTCCCGCATAATGGCTGTCGTCCACCAAAAAAGAGGCGTGTATAATTTTGGATACTCGTTTCGACCTCATTTTACATCACCATATTATTAACCTAAATCTTTAATTAGGTAAGTGTAATGTTGCAAATTGAATGTATAGAATCGAAACAGGAAGAAGCTAATGTTATGTTTTCCCGTTTTTCTATTGGCCCCCTTAATAAAGGGCAAGGAATAACAATTGGAAATGCTTTAAGACGTACACTTCTTTCTAATCTAGAAGGTTTAGCTATTGTTGGAGTTCGCATAGCTCAAGTGAATCATGAATTCTCGACAATTCCCGATGTAAAAGAAGATGTTATTGAGATTTTATTAAATTTAAAGCAGATTGTTTTTAAAGGTCAAATTACGGATCCAATTGTAGCTCGTCTTGCATACCAAGGTCCCGGTATAGTGACGGCCAAAGATATTGAGCTTCCCGATGAAATTTTTTTAGTGGAACCGCGTCAATACTTGGCTAGTGTTACTGCAGCAAAAAATTTGGAAATGGAGTTTCTGATTGAAAAGGGTGAAGGTTATTCTGTCGTGGATAAAACCTCCGCAAAATTACCAGAGGGTTTTCTTGCCATAGATTCAGTCTTTATGCCCGTCCGTAAAGTAAACTTCTTTATTGAAACCTCACGCAGTCATGTAAATGCTGACCTTGAAAGCTTGATTTTAGAAGTTTATACAGATGGAAGTATTACTCCAACGGAAGCTGTAAGTTCGGCCGCGGAGTTATTACAACAGCTCTTTGCTTCCCTAAGAATGACAAATTTACCAACCCGCATAAATTCCATTTTAGAGGAAGAGGTAAAAGACGAGAAAAGGCAGGAATTGGATAGCATAATGGTTGAAGAACTAGAGTTATCTGTGCGTGCTTACAATTGCTTAAAACGTGCAAATGTTCATACTTTAATGGACCTTTTACAATATTCTCAGCAGGATTTATTGGAATTCAAAAATTTTGGTCAAAAATCAGCCGATGAAGTTTGCGAGAGTTTAGCAGCCCGATTTGGAAAAACATTAAAACAATAACACGAATAGACGATTGTTAAAAGACAAGATTTAAAATTCTCACTGAACCCAAATCTAGCAGTGAAAAATTATCTTTGCACTTTAATTTATATACACTACAGCAAATTTAGGACAATATATATATGTCTCTTATGACTTCAGATCTACAAGCAGCGTACTTTGGTATCGGCAGACGTAAGACTTCGGTAGCAAAAGTTATTCTCGTTCCCGGTACTGGATCTATGGTTGTTAATCATAAACCAGGAGAGCTGTATTTACAGTTTAATTCTCAATATATAAACGCATCAAAAGGAGCTTTAATCCAACTTGGGTTAGAGAATGCCTATGACATGTATGTTAATACACACGGAGGTGGTATTAAAGGTCAGGCTGACGCAATTAAGCTCGGTGTTGCAAGAGCTCTTTGTTATATCTCGGCAGATAATAGGAGTACGTTAAAAACAGCAGGTTTTTTAACAAGAGATTCGCGAAGTAAAGAAAGAAAGAAGTATGGTTTACGTAAAGCACGTAAAGCACCACAATTCTCTAAGCGTTAATTCGTAAAGGAATTAGATTCTACAACTAGTAAATTTAAAATATAAGTCATAATGACAAAACCTGATATTCACCCAAAGTGGTATCCAAATGCAAAAGTTTATTGTGATGGGCAGTTAATAATGAAAGTTGGTTCAACAAAGCCAAGATTAAATGTTGACATTTGGTCGGGAAACCATCCGTTTTATACAGGTTCACAGAAAATTCTTGATACCGAAGGTCGTGTCGAACGCTTCATGCGAAAATACGGAATGGAGAATTAAACCTAAATATATAACAGAGTATGCCTACAATACAACAATTAGTTCGATTTGAACGTACTGTAAACAATAAAAAGACAAAGTCTCCTGCTCTTAAGTCTTGTCCCCAAAGAAGAGGAGTTTGTACTCGGGTTTATACATCAACACCAAAAAAGCCCAATTCGGCACTACGTAAAGTAGCGCGTGTTCGTTTAACTTCTGGTTTTGAAGTTACTGCTTATATTCCAGGTATTGGACATAATATTCAAGAGCATTCAGTAGTCTTGATTCGTGGTGGCCGTGTTAAAGATTTACCTGGTTGTCGTTACCACGTCGTGCGAGGCACATTAGATGCTGCTGGTGTTAAAGATAGGAAACAGAGCAGATCTAAGTATGGTGGTAAGAAGCCCAAAAGTTAATTTAATTTACCCTTTATAAGTAAACCTAAAAAATTTATGTCACGAAGAAATAGAGCACAAAGAGTTTTAGCTCAACCAGATCCTATCTATAACAGCCGTTTAGTTACGTTACTTGTTTCTCGTATTTTACAATCCGGTAAAAAGTCACTGGCTCAACGAATTGTTTATAGATCATTAGAAATTATTTCCGATAAAACAGAAGAAAACCCAGTTCTAGTTTTAGAAAAGGCAGTAAAAAATGTAACGCCACAAGTTGAAGTAAAAGCAAGGCGTGTAGGGGGCTCTACATATCAGGTGCCAATTGAAATACGTGCGTACCGTGGTACAAACATCTCTTTAAAATGGATTACAGAGTTTGCGCGTGCTCGCGCCGGTAAGAGCATGTCGTTAAAATTGGCAAACGAGGTCATGGATGCGGCGAAAGAGGCCGGCAACTCGATTCGAAGAAAAGAACAAACGCATAAAATGGCTGAAGCAAATAAAGCATTTGCCCATTTTAGATATTAGAGCCACATTACTTCGCCAAAAGTATTTACAAACATCAAAATAAAACTAGTTAACACCACAGGGTATTTAAATTATGGCACGCGAAAAATTCGAAAGATCTAAGCCGCATATTAACATTGGAACAATTGGTCACGTTGACCATGGAAAAACTACTCTAACAGCAGCTATTTCAGCGACGTTAGCTATTTTCAGCTCAAAAGACGCTAAGAAATTCGATGAAATCGATTCGGCCCCAGAAGAGAAAGCACGTGGTATTACAATTAACACGGCTCACGTTGAATATGAGACAGAAACACGCCACTATGCACACGTGGATTGTCCAGGTCACGCCGACTATGTAAAAAATATGATCACCGGTGCTGCGCAAATGGATGGTGGGATTTTAGTAGTATCTGCAGCGGACGGGCCTATGCCTCAAACACGAGAGCATATTCTACTGGCTAAGCAAGTGGGGGTTCCACATTTAGTTGTTTTCCTTAACAAAGCCGACCAGGTGGACGATGAGGAACTTCTTGAATTAGTACAATTAGAAGTGCAAGAGCTTCTTGAAAACTACGATTTCCCTGGGGATGAAATTCCATTTGTGTCTGGCTCAGCTTTACTAGCTCTACAAGCAGTTGAAGGCGGACCGAAAGAAAGAGGTGCAGACAAGTGGGTCGACTTAATCTATGATCTAATGGATGCCGTTGATAGCTACATCCCAACACCGGAAAGAGACACAGATAAGACGTTCTTAATGGCCGTTGAAGATGTATTCTCAATTACAGGCCGTGGTACTGTTGCAACAGGTAGAATCGAGCGTGGACAAGTTAACGTTGGTGATACTGTTGAATTAGTTGGTTTAAAAGAGACAAAATCAACAACGGTAACTGGAATCGAGATGTTCCAAAAGACGTTGGATCAAGGTATGGCTGGTGATAATGTTGGTATTCTTATTCGAGGTATCCAAAAAACAGATATTGAGCGTGGTATGGTATTAGCTTTACCAGGTTCAATTAAGCCACACAAGAAGTTTGAAGCCGAGGTCTACATTCTAAACAAAGAGGAAGGTGGGCGTCATACTCCATTCTTTACAGGTTATCGACCACAATTCTATGTGCGTACTACGGATGTAACGGGAACAATCGTTCAATTTACTGGTGACGATGGTAGTGTTGCAGAGATGGTAATGCCGGGTGACCGTATTAAAATGACGGCCGAATTGATTAACCCAATCGCAATTGAGCAAGGAATGAGGTTCGCGATTCGTGAAGGTGGCCGAACTGTAGGGGCTGGTGTAGTATCGAAAATTCTAGAATAAAAACAATATAAAGGAGTTTATGGATCTATTTAAACCACAGAAGCTGCGTATCGGCTTAAGGGCTTACGAATCTAACTTGTTAGACGAATCGTGCGCAAAAATTATTGACGTCGTTAATAATAGTGGGACTCAAGTCGTGGGACCAATACCACTACCAACAAAGCGCAGAATTTACTGTGTTTTGCGCTCACCACACGTAAATAAAGATGCTCGTGAGCACTTTGAAATAAGGACACATAAGCGTATTATTGATTTATATGCGCCTTCAGAAACAACTATGGAGAATTTGCGGAACTTGGATTTATCTGCAGGTGTTGACGTTGAAATAAAAAGTTGCTAGGTTAATTAGTGTTTCTTTTAAACAGTCTGAAGGGCAAAGGCATTTCTTAAATAGAGGTGCCTTTGTCCTTTTTAAATTTTTACTAAAAAAAAAGGAGACAGCCTAAATAGTCTTTAGGCCGTCTCCTTTTTCACCTTTCATGATAAACATTCGGGGCTGACGGGACTCGAACCCGCAACTTCCGCCGTGACAGGGCGGTGCTCTAACCAATTGAACTACAACCCCTTAACTCTACCTCACCAAATTACCTACCTATATAATAGTTAATACTTAGAAGAACGTCAAGGACTTAATATCCTGTTTGTTTAAGCTACAGACGTTTTCGGCAGTACAAAAAATAGAACTCTGGCAACCTCTCTACTCGACTACTACTTCCGTCCGAAACAACTTTAAATTGCTTATAGAGTTAAAGAACGAGATTGCTGCCTAGCTAAAACTTTCTTATTAGCTACCCTGCCCGTAGGGGAATCTAATTAGTTAAACTTTTATTAGGGTTTGTACGATAAATTTGGTAAACTTTAAACTCTGACCTACATTAGCTATAAGCTAATATTAAAAATTGTAACGTAGCCCTTACAAAAATTCAGAATAAGTCGCACCTTCGTAAAGCAAAGTGCGGCTTATTCTGCATTTTCTTAGGTGTTACCCCCAGCTACCATACAACGTATTTGCTAAGTTTAACTTATAAGAATGAAATTTCATTGTTACGCTGAGACTGCTGGTAATTAGTTTCTTTTAACTTTTTAAGAATCTTCCCGAAATATTCCTGTAAATAACTCTCTAGGCTTAAACGGCTGTTAGACCATTGCGGCTCCTTAATATTCGTTGTTATTTTTGGTATATCGGCTTGTAGCTCGGAAAATTGCAAGCGATCCGAGATATTCCAAGTAAATTCGAAGAAACGGAAAAACCGTCTTAACCCACCTAATGCAATATTAGGTATATAAGAAATCCTTGCCTTTTTACCTGATAACCGTTCACATAAAGCAATTATTTCTTCTGATGTCCAAAACTTCGTACCAATTAACGCTAATGTCTGGAATCCAGGACTTTTTGCCTTTAAGTTACCGACAACGGCGATAGCTGCATCTTGTGTGTCTAAATATGCAATTGGTGCCGACTTTTCTACTAACCAGACAGTTTTATTTTCTAAAACCGGAATAGCATATTGATTTATTATTCCTTGAAAGAAACCTGAACAATTAAACAACGTACAATCCATGGGAGAATTTCTAAGGACTTGACCCACTTTTAGTTTTAAATCAACCAATGGTATGCTAGCGTTCTCTTCGGCTCCGAGAACAGAGAAAAAGACAAATTTTTTGACCGCTGCTAATTCCGCAGCTTTAATTAAGGCAACTTTTCCTAACCAATCAATTTTTTCTGAATTATAGTCATCAGTTGGTCTAACCGTTGACGCATCAATAATAGCAGTAACGCCTTTTAAGGCGGGTGGAATAGTTTCGGGTAACGATAGATCACCGTAGACTAATTCAGCGCCCCAATCGCGAAGAAATGAAGCTCGTCTTAAATTCCTTACAAAACATTTGACTTGGTAACCTTCATTCATAGCTTGCTTTACAATTTGTCGCCCTAGTGTACCGGTACCTCCTATTATAAGTAAACTCATGTCTCTGAAGCTTTTGTTTTTAATACTGTATTAATTCTACTACGTTCTAATTAAAGAATATAGACGATATATTTGTAATTATTGGAGCTTTTTTATTTATATCGTGTATATAAACCTCCCTAGTATTTAATATGGGGGCTTTTATATGACTGTGCTATCCAAAATTATTTACCTTTTTAATTTTTATATTGTTTAAACTAAGGCTTAGTTAAAATTTCACCAATTAGAAAGAATGGCTGGTTTATTTTAGCGATCCTTTTTCTTTTTTTTTATAAACATCAGTACGTAAGTAA